>Ga0213825_1000363_pt1 | contig 33800 bp, 35 predicted proteins | sample MC6MC0900MG_FD_179896 | JGI IMG/M metagenome (GOLD analysis project Ga0213825, IMG submission 179896) | Enriched soil aggregate microbial communities from Iowa State University, Ames, United States - MC6-MC0900-MG | ecosystem: Environmental > Terrestrial > Soil > Unclassified | place: USA: Iowa...
ATAAATGTATAGTGATAAATTGAAGTCTTAGCCATCACTATTTTTCGCAAAAATGAAGCTGATAACATTTTTCTATGCGAAAGCAATATGTCAGCAATAAGTGGCTTTATGTTTATTTATAAAGTAGGTTTATGCACAAAATGTAGGTTGACAGCTAGCTATAGAATTGTACTACTATTCTATCCATTTAATGTTGTTGAGTAATATGCTTTTACTTTACTTTTGAAGGAAGAAAATATTTAAAGTTCTACACTATTGCAGATTGGAGTGCAAGGCTACTCGACTCCCGTGGGATAGCGAGACAGACGAGACCCTGCACGGAGCGTCAGCGCAGGAAGCGGCTCGTCGCTCGCCCACAGGAAAGCGAGTAGCCTGGAACGGAAATCACCTTCATTTTGATTAAATATTCACAAAGGGTCCCTTGACCATTTAGTTTTTCAACACTATGACCATCTATTTATATATGAATAGATGGTTTGTTTTTTTCTTAGTTTGCGACATAAATTTGTAACAATTTGCAAAAATTAAAATATTTTGATGGCATATGTTGGCACTTCTTTTTATGAATGACGTTCTTTTTATTGGGAGCAGTATTACCGTTTCCTAAAAAAGACGTTGGGGGATTTTTAAAGTGAGTACAGAAACATTGTTAAACCTAAGCAGTAATTCATTGTTCATTGCCTTTATTTTATTGCTAATTGCTATTTTACCGATTGGACTAGCCGTAAAATCGAAAAGAAAAATGTTTGGCAAAGTCGGATTACTACTAACCTATAGTGCCTTTACTTTACAATTAGTTTATTTTATTTTAAGGTGGATTGCTGTAGATCATGCACCAGTAAGTAATATGTATGAGTTTATGACGTTTTTTGGCATCATGCTTACTGGAAGCTATTTGATTATTCATTTGCTGTATAAACAAATCGTAGTGGGCTTGTTTACTATTCCAGTTTCCTTAATTATTCTTGGCTATGGAAGCGTTTTTACAAAGGAGGTTTCACCGCTTGTACCATCTCTACAAAGTCATTGGCTAACAATTCATGTGATGACCGTGGCCTTTTCAAGTGCTATCTTATCAATTTCGTTTGCAACAGGAATTATCTATTTATTAAGAACATTAGACGTTACAAAGAAATCAATTAGTACCTTTGCTTTAGAATTTGTTATGTATTGTCTTATTGTTGTAATAGGCTTTATTGGTGTGTCTACATACTTCAATCTCACATCAGATACTGTGAAGGTTCATTTTGAAAATTCGCAAGGAAAAGAAGAAACAGCCGATTATACAATGATGCCACTTATTGTCAATGACGCTGCTTTAACCACTGATGGAGAACAAATAGGTGTTTTACAGATTACAAACAAGATTGATGCGAAGAAATTAAACTCTATTGTATGGGCATTTCTAGTGGGAACGATACTATATGTGGTACTTATACTAATGGCAAGAAGGCCATTAATCGTTTTATTAAAGCCATTAACAAATCGCGTACAACCAGCTTTAATGGATGAAATTACATATCGAGCTGTGGTCATAGGCTTTCCATTGTTTGCTCTAGGAGGGCTATTATTTGCCATGATTTGGGCACAAATTGCTTGGAGTAGATACTGGGGCTGGGATCCTAAAGAAGTATGGGCACTCATTACATTTTTATTTTATGCAGCCTTCCTTCATTTTCGACTATCAAAAGGGTGGGAGGGTGAAAAAACAGCTTGGTTAGCAATTATTGGTTTTGGCATTATCGTCTTCAATCAAGTATTTGTAAATCTAGTGATTGCTGGTCTACATTCGTATGCATAAGGGGCTGAGAAATGAGTTATTTTCTTAAGCTAAATCTAGTGAGTATATATTATGGACTAATGTTCTTTATTTCGATTGAATTACAGGTGAATTATTATCGAATGTTAAGGCTTACTGGATGGGAAGGGCAACAGATTGATATTTTTTTATTTCTGATACAAGCAATCAGTTGGATAGCAGGGAGTGTTATTCTGTATAAACTAACAGCTAAATGGCTTGCTCGTCGCCGTTTAGTGTATGTAACAACTATTCTTTGGCTGCCATATTCAATCATCTTTACCTTTCTATTTGCAAGTATTTTTCCAATCACCAATCAAGGCGATTCACCAGCACCTGTGCAAGGACTTATCCTTTTTGCAATGATCTTTTCATTTCCGTTTTATATTGCTATTTTAAATTTCCTGTGTCGTTTTTTTAGTGCCGATAATGCACAGGGGTAATAACATAAAAAAAGAGACATCCAAACCAAGGATGTCTCTTGAATTTTTGCATTTAAATGCTAAAGCTTACATTAAATCTTTACAACATTAGTTGCTTGTGGTCCACGGTTTCCTTCTTCTACGCCGAATTCCACTTTTTGACCCTCTTCTAAAGTTTTAAAGCCATCCGATTGAATAGCAGAAAAATGTACAAATACATCATTTCCGCCTTCAACTGCGATAAAGCCAAACCCTTTTTCTGCGTTAAACCATTTTACTGTACCTTGTGTCATGTGAACACCCTCCCAAAAAAATTCAACAATCATATTCCTTCCATCGCTTGCAAAGAATCACGTATTCAAAAGCTCGTATTATCCTTTTGAATACGTGATTTTAATGGCATTAAAGAAGTAATGTAATTATTATTTTCATTATATAACAGTTTTATACATTTATCCAGTATATTCCGTTTTTGGAGAGAAAAAATTTACATTTATAGAAAATAGATAAACTTTATGTTGACTTTTCGCTAGTCAATCCACGCTTTCTCTTTCGCTACAATTACTGCCTCCGCTCTTGATTCTACATTCAGCTTAACAAATAATTTAGATAAATAGTTTTCAACTGTTCTCTGTGTTACGCCAATGGCAGAAGCAATGGCTTTATTCGTACAGCCCTGTGCGACAAGCTGTAAAATTTCTTGTTCTTTGTCACTCAGTAAAACTTCCTGATGTCTATTTGGCATATTCATGCGCTGTTGAACGAAATCCAAAAAATCTGCTGATAGTAGAATTTCACCTCTTAACGCAGCTAGAATGGTTTGTATCACTTGCTCTTTAGTGGCTAACTTTGAGAGTAGACCGTCAATTTTTTTCTCTACGAGTAATTCGTAATAATCGGAAAGCTCGTATCCTGTATACAGTAAGATGATGGCTTCGGGATGTTTTTTCTTAATCATTTCAGAAAGCTGAATACCATTAATTGGTTTCATATTAATATCGATTAAAAATAATTGAAAAACTTGAGCATCCATTCTTGCTAATACCGCTTCACAATTCTGCTCTGTGTCTATATTAACATCCGTTAAATCTTGTAGTAATGTTTTCGTACCATCTAAAACGACAGGATGGTCATCTACAATAAGAATATTAATCATACGAATCCCCGTCCTCTTGAATTTGAATATATATATGCATTCCTTCATTATGGCTGGAGGCAATGTTGATCTCACCATTAAATGCACGAACACGCTCACGAATACCGTTTATACCCATGGAAGCTGATGATTGCATTAAATCTTCGATATTACAGCCAATGCCATTATCATCGTAATGTAGGATAAAACCATGTTGAATGGCTTGTAACTTTAATGATACCTCAGTGGCCTCAGCATGCTTTATCGCATTATTTAACAGTTCTTGTACTAGACGATAAACAACTAAATGTAAGGTGACGTCCTGAAATTGGACACGTTCTATATGTGCATTTAATAAAAAATCTGCCCGAATTTTGACCTTTTGTATTAATTTTTTTAAAGCCATTTGTAATCCAAATGTGTCAAGTAAAGGAGGGCTTAGATTCTCGCAATATTCCCGTAAATCTTTTGTAGCATTCAGCAATTGCTCTCGAATATCTAATACCTTTTCTTTTTTTATAACTGATGTTCCGGCAAGCACATCTAGCTCTCTCGCTAAATGAAGCTGTTCCTGTAAAATGGTGTCATGTAATTCTTGCGCTAAAATACTTTTTTCTTTTTCAATAATATTCCACAATAATTTATCGAGCCAAGGTAGCTGTGTATCATTGGCATCCTGTATTTGTTGGATTTCTTGCACTAAATCTTCAATAAGCTTCAGATTATCAATAAACATGGAGACATAAAGTGAAAGTAACTCAAGCCAAAGTAGCTCTTCCTTTTGCAGGGAGTGTCTTATTTTTAAAACGACCTTTTCTTCACCAGCATCGTGTAGCAACAGTTGAATCGTGCCCATTTTTTCAATAATCTCACCGCGAACGAATGGTACAACTTCTGTTTCGGTAGTAATCAAAAAGGCTGTTGTACCAAGTTTTTCGGTAATTTCATATTTGAATAGTTTTAATAATTCTTGTTGATTTTTTGCTTTTCCCATTCTGTTAACTGCAGCATATAAATTATGTACATAATTACCAGTGGATGAAAAAATAATTTTTCGGTATTTAAAATCAAGCTGCTCTTTTATATAGAAGCTTGCTATGATAACGAGAAAAATAAGTATAAAGATACTTGTCATTGTAACAAGTGAAATATCCTTTAAAAATACTAAGGCTATGCTTGAAGTCAGTATTATGGCACTAAAAAAAGCAAGGGTAGAATAATACCGAAATCGAGATAATTGGTATTCAATATCGAATAGTCGCTCATTCACTTGAATGAAAATAAAGGAAAATGGAATAAATAATAAAAATAGCGCAGCAAACTCCGCATGTAAAATTGGTTCGTGCCCCAAAATTTCTGGTATTACGAAAAAAAGTAAAAAAGGTAAGAATGGTGTAATAAAGGCAATAGCAATTAGCCGGATTTTTGCTAGTTTTGTTCGTAAATAACTTGTAAGTAATATATAGATAGCATAAAGGACAAGTCCAACAAATAGACCTAAAATAAAAGAGGCAGTTAATTCTCTCAAACCTCGATCAAATAGTGCATAGACATAAGAACAAAGAACCGCAAGTGGAAAGACATAAAGCCATTTCGTATCAAGATATCGCCATTCTATATGTAAGTAACGGAAATACAATTGTAAAAAGTGAATTAAAAGTACTAAACATAAAATGATGCCTATCCCTATTACTAGCATACCAATAAGATCTCCTCTAGCGGAAGCACCTGTACTAATATAAGCTAAAGAGCAGGTTAACAAAAATAGTGTTAACAGTTTCGTTTTTTCATCTTTTCTATTATTCTTCCATAAATAGAAAGAAACCCCTAAGGAGAGTAAGAAATAAAATATTGGAAAAATAATTTGCAAAAATAATTCCTCAGGTATATCTTGATGCTGAATTGTTATGGTATGAACAACGCCACTAGGCTTAATAAACGTTAACTCTTTGGCACTTCTTGCGACAGAGTAATATTGAATGGAACTATTCTCCTGTGCAGGTTTCCCATCAAATGTCAGTAAAATATCACCTTTTTCAAGATTATGTTGCTGTGCCCAATCAGGATAATAGAGATCAGCAATAACTAGTTGCCCACTAGATGCGTCTACTAAAATACCAATAAAAGTTACCTTAATTGTTACTGCAAGTACATAAATTCCTAGTACTAAATATGCAATGAAAATACTATATGTCCATTTAATCATCTAACTCTCTCATTTATTTTCATCGAATAATCTCCGTTTCATCAAATAGTATGCTATATATTATCCATAATAAATGATCATTATGGAATACCGAAATCAGCTCTTTCGGAAAACCACTATTGCTTTTTCGGAATAACGAAATAGTCTTTTCGGTAAAAGCTATGATAGTGTAAATCTAGCATATGTGACGGAAAGGGGGAGCATTGCATGAAAAAGTGCGGATTGTCACTAATCCTGTTTTTCCTAGTCGCCATAATGTTGTATCCAATGACAGCTATTGCTAATGCCTTTGCAAAAGATAAGGTTGAAGTTGATATTTGCATTATCGGGAGTGATAATCATTTTGTTTATAAAATACCTAAGCGATTACATAAAGATAAGCCTTATGTTGAGATGAGAAATAAGATTGAATCCACATTAGCAAGTCATTGGAAGGTAGAAGATGCTCATTATGAAGCGAACCAGTCAGAAGTTGCGTATACTTTCTTCATTCAAGATTTATTTCAAGAAAAGCAAAGTGGGCAAATGAAAGTAGCAATTCCATATAGTATCCTAGTAGGAATGTTTGGTGAAGATGAAGCCATTGAATTACGTATTTTAGCTAGTAAATTAACGAATTGGAAAGTCAATGCAAATGATTGGGCAGCATTCGGGTTTGTAGCACCTCTCACGTTTTTAAGTGATCAGGAATATGTCTATGAGGGAGCTGTCTATGATCTTTTACAGCAGCGGGTAGGCCATTTTGATGGAACCGTCATGAAAGGTCAATTGGTGCTCAATAGCGTTATCTATTTTAGTTTTATTTTAGTGCAATTATTGACTTGTATAAGTATGTCAAGACTCTTGAAAAAGAGAATCATTAAAGATCCAGAAAATATGCATCAGTTCCGAAAGTTAAATTATCTGTATCAAATCATTCCATTAATGGTGATCGTTGCGCAAATCGTTTTTTTAGTGATGTCTGGGCTGTTGACTGCATTTGGTCTTTATTTTAATCCAGGCATTGATTTATTATTTATTGTTGGACCGATTTTATTGAATATTATTTTGCTGCCTACATTTTTCGTTACAACTGAAAGTGAAATCTCTAAAGAGTTAAACAATAATTCCTTTGATTCAGGTATGTAAATATTGAAGTTGTTTTTTCTTTTTGCCCGACCAAATAGGGGTATTAGATGTTATAATGGTCAACAGCAAACGTGAAGGAGCTGTTGAGAGACGATGACGCATCCAGAAACTGCGTATTTACATTTACTACAACATATATTAGAGAATGGCATTAAAAAGGAAGATCGTACAGGGACAGGGACATATAGTGTATTTGGCCATCAAATGCGTTTTGATCTCAGTAAAGGCTTTCCATTGTTAACGACAAAACGTATTCCGTTTAAACTTGTAGCTAGTGAGTTACTTTGGTTTATTAAAGGTGATACTAATATTCGATATCTATTACAGAATAATAATCATATTTGGGATGAGTGGGCCTTTAAAAAATGGATTGAATCTGATGACTATTCAGGTCCTGATATGACCGATTTTGGTAGACGGTGTTTAGTTGATGAATCATTTAACGTGACTTATCAAAAAGAGCTGGCATCATTTTGTGAGCGTGTATTGTCAGACGATGAATTTGCACGCAAATATGGGGAACTAGGGAATGTCTACGGCAAGCAATGGCGCAATTGGACAACATCTACAGGGGAGAGCCTTGATCAATTGCAGGATGTAATCCATCAAATTAAACATAATCCTGATTCAAGACGTATCATTGTCAATGCTTGGAATCCAGAAGATGTGATTGATGCAGGAGCAAAAGGCAGTAAAGCGGCATTACCTCCATGTCATGTGATGTTCCAATTTTATGTAGCAGATGGTAAGTTGAGCTGTCAATTGATGCAAAGAAGTCTGGATACACTATTGGGTTGTCCATTTAATATTGCTTCCTACGCATTATTGACACATTTAATTGCGCATGAGTGTGGATTAGAAGTTGGCGAGTTTATTCATAGCATTGGGGATGCTCATATATATATAAATCACGTGGAGCAAGTAAAAGAGCAGCTTTCTCGTGAACCAAAGGACCTACCAACCTTGAAAATTAATCCGAATAAAACGTCAATTTTTGATATAGAGCTTGGAGATTTAACGATTGAGGGCTATAATCCGCATCCAGCAATTAAAGCACCCATAGCCGTATAACTATAACAGCAGCCGATTTGGTTGCTGTTTTTTTAGAATATAATTTTCCTAAAAAAGGTAAAATGTTAGAATAATTCACCAAATGTTTCAAAAGAGAGTTTTCCATTATATTGAATATGGCAATTATAGGATATATACTAAAATTAGATATCAATACTAAGAAATCTTTAGGGGTCAAATAAAAATGTAGAGGTGAATAGTATGAGGAAATCAATGATGTTTCAAATAGATGAAAGAGGAGAAAAACAACGTAGAAGGAAGTTGACTATCCATTCGCCTCAACCAGAAAAAAATGCTATTGAACAACATGAGCAATTCCACATCTCTACAAAATTAACACAGGAGCAAATTAAGAAAATGATGCAGGTAATTGATGAAATTCGTCTTAGACGATAAGGATGTATTATAAATAAAGCGCTTTCTAAGCTATAATAGCCTAGGAGGTGTTTTAGATGAACGTAATATTTGTAGAAACATTTACAGGTACAGAGCTTTTACAAATGGTGTCACAGGATGTAGCTGGCATATTAGCAGCAGCACAAGGAGAGAGTGTAACATTCCCATTAGGTCACTTTAAGTATGAATTTCATAACCTAGATTTTTATGAGGAAAACGGAGAAATCCGACAAGAGCTAGTTATTTACGTAAAGAAAATTTAATGCTGAACTTCAATCTGTTTTTTTATACGAGAGAAAAGTATAAGATGCATTTTAAACGGAAAAAATAAAACAGGTGTTAAATAAAGCAATTTTCTTGCCTTTTTTGATACCTGTAACTATAATAGTTACAACAGGTGGTGATACATATGGTGAACAGTCGATTTTCGGTAGCGATCCATATACTTTCGCTCATTGCAACAACATCTGATAAAAGTCAGCTAACCTCTGATTTTATGGCAGGAAGTGTCAATACAAATCCAGTTGTGGTAAGACGCATGATTGGTACCCTCAAAAAAGCAGGATTGCTGTCATCACAAACAGGTATCGCTGGTTATGAGCTATTAGTAGAGCCAAAAGATCTAACATTATTGGCTATCTATCAGGCAATTGATGGGCCAGAGCAACTTTTTGCGATTCATGATGAGCCAAATCCAGCCTGTATGGTGGGACGAAAAATCCAACATACGTTGGAGGGTGTCTATACATCTATTTGGCATGCAATGGAAGAACAGTTACAAGCACAAACTTTACAGGATGTGCTAGATCAACTTCGTCTTTAAACGGAGTCGATCTTTTGTACTCTACCTGTAACTTAAATAGTTACAACTATAAACTAGGAGGAACACATAATGAAAATTGGTGTAATTGGAGCAACAGGGAAGGCAGGACAAAAAATAGTAGAGGAAGCATTACAACGTGGTCATGATGTAACAGCCATCGTACGCTCTGCATCGAAAGTAGAAGCTAATATCCCTGTTTTGGAGAAAGACGTATTTGCCTTAACACAAGAGGATGTAAAAGGCTTTGATGTTGTTATTAATGCGTTTGGCGCTCCGTTTGGTCAGGAAGAATTACATGTAAAAGTAGGTCGTCATTTAATTGATATTCTAACTGGCATAGATACAAAATTATTTGTTGTTGGTGGAGCGGGCAGTTTGTTTGTAGACCCAGAAAAAACTACGCGTGTAATGGATACACCAGACTTTCCCGAAATGTTTTATGCAACAGCTAAAAACCAAGGTGAAAATCTACTTGATTTACAACAATCTGCAATTACTTGGACATTTTTAAGTCCATCTGCATTCTTTGATCCAGAAGGTCCAAGAACAGGAAGCTACAAAGCAGGTGCTGACCATTTATTGGTAAATGCTGCTGGTGAAAGCTATGTAAGTTATGCGGATTATGCAATCGCTGTAATAGATGAAATTGAAAATCCAACTCATAAAAATAGTCGTTTTACTGTAACTTCAGATAAATAAAAAAGAAAGTGCGGGATTTATTGGAAAGGTTATTACTTGCTTCTTTTTTATGACATTCACAACTTAATGCGGAAAAATGGACCGAGCGTATAGAATGCGCTCGGTTTTTAGCGAATAATTTACTTTTTTAAAGGATTTTTTTATTTTACAGAAAAATGCCTGTTTACAATCCGCCATTAATTAGCTACTATCAAGTGTGAGTATTGCATAAAAGGAGACGACAATGATGTCAACACAACGTATAGAAAAAGATTTTTTAGGTGAACGAGTATTACCAGCAAATGCTTATTATGGGATTCAAACGCTACGTGCGACTGAAAACTTTCCTATTACAGGCTACACAATTCACTCAGCTTTAATTAAAGCAATGGGAATTGTTAAAAAAGCAGCAGCATTGGGCAATATGGAAGTACACCTATTATCAAAAGAAATTGGTGAGGCAATTGTCGAAGCAGCACAAGAAGTGATAGATGGAAAATGGGATGCAGAATTTATTGTAGACCCAATCCAGGGCGGTGCAGGTACATCGATCAACATGAATGCCAATGAAGTAATTGCAAACCGTGCCCTAGAAATTTTAGGGAAAGAAAAAGGGGACTATCAATCTATCAGTCCAAATAGTCATGTGAATATGTCCCAATCAACAAATGATGCTTTCCCAACAGCTATTCATATTGCTGTTTTAAATTTAATAGATGAATTACTGCTAACGATGGATAATATGCAAGCTGTATTCCACCAAAAAGCAGAGCAATTTGCACATGTAATTAAGATGGGACGTACACATTTACAAGACGCAGTGCCAATTCGATTAGGACAAGAGTTCGAAGCTTACTGCCGTGTGATCAACCGTGATATTGTACGTATCCGTCAAACTCGCCCAAATTTATATGATGTGAATATGGGCGCAACAGCAGTTGGAACAGGTTTAAATGCATTCCCGGATTACATTAAGTCTGTCGATGAGCATCTTGCTGAAATTTCAGGATTACCGTTAAAAGGTGCAACTCATTTAGTAGACGCTACACAAAATACAGATGCTTATACAGAAGTGTCTGGTGCATTAAAAATCTGTATGATTAACATGTCTAAAATTGCGAATGACCTTCGCTTAATGGCTTCTGGGCCACGTGCCGGCTTAGGAGAGATTATCTTGCCAGCTCGCCAACCGGGATCTTCCATTATGCCAGGTAAGGTAAATCCAGTAATGCCAGAAGTTTTAAATCAAGTTGCCTTCCAGGTAATCGGCAATGATCAAACAATTTCTCTAGCATCTGAAGCAGGTCAATTAGAATTAAACGTGATGGAGCCTGTATTAGTATTTAACCTAATTCAATCCATCAGCATTATGAATAATGTATTCCGTGCGTTTACTGAAAACTGCTTAAAAGATATTGAAGCAAATGAAGAGCGTATGAAGGAGTATGTAGAGAAAAGTGTTGGTGTCCTAACGGCTGTTAATCCACATATCGGCTATGAAGTGGCTGCTCGTCTAGCACGTGAAGCAATCCTATCAGGTCGTTCAATTCGTGATTTATGTTTGGAAGCTGGCGTACTAACAACTGAACAATTAGATTTAATTTTAGACCCATATGAAATGACACATCCTGGTATTGCAGGATCAAGCATTATGAAATTGAAATAATAGTTTTTAGAGAGCACTTTGCCAAGCGTAAAGTGCTTTTTTATCTTGATTCAGCAGATTTTTACTGTACGAAAGCGAAGAGTCATGCATAGATACTCCCGTCTTTATAGGTGATGAGGTGATTCTTTCCTTTTCAGTGTGGGTACAAATGCCCGCTATAATAGAGAAACTAAGGTAAAGAACTCCACATCTTGTTAAAACGCCTTAGTATCAACATCAAGGTTGGCCTAAAAGCCCTGACGGATGTCACGAATTTTGAAGAGAGTTTTTCGAGTGAGCTCGAAAATCCAGACACAATTACACTGGGATTTAATTGATATGACTTAATTCTTACAATTGAGGGGTCTTTTTCTGTGAATCTAAGGAAAATTCAACTATAATAACTACATTGGAATATTATTATAGTTGGGGGAAATTAGTATGAGTTTAGGAAAAAGAAGTATAATTGGTTTTTCTGCTTTAAATGTTCTTATGATTATTATTTTAGTCATAGACCTAGCAAATGTTACATCATTGGATTGGTTATCTACATTATTAACAATACTGGGAATTGCAATGACACTTTCCTATATTGTCTATGTACAGTATAAAATTATTAAGCCCATCAACCAATTAGCAGCATCTGCTCAGGCAATTGCAGAGGGAAATTTGCATACTGCTCCTATTGAAGTGAATTCCAATGATGAAATTTCATCGTTAACAAAAGCATTCTTAGAGATGAAAAAACAATTACAAATTATCACACAAAAAATTGCCAATAGCTCTTCAGACTTATCTGCTAGTATAGAGGAGCTATCAGCCAGTACAAATGAAATTACGATGGCTGTTGATGAAGTCGATTCTCAAATGGAAAAAACGTCAGATAGACTTAAGCATGTAGCACAATCGGCCAATGAAAGTGCGGTGGCGATGCAAGAAACAGCTGATGGTATTGAAAGAATAACTGTGGCAACGCAAGATGTTTTTGACCATGCAAAGGAAGCAAATGATGTTGCCGGTAACGGTGCAGAAATTTTACATGTGGCTAAAAATCAGATGCAATTTATCTCGAATTCAACTGAAAAAACAAGTCAATTAATGCAGCAGTTAACAAATAAAATGATGGATATTAAATCCATGATTGATATGATAACAACCATTACAGATCAAACGAATTTACTAGCATTAAATGCAGCGATTGAAGCAGCACGAGCTGGGGAGCATGGTCAGGGTTTTGCGGTGGTAGCAGAGGAAGTTCGTAAGTTGGCAGAGCAATCCAAACATTCAGCACATCAAATTGTTGAGCTAGTAGTTGGAATTGAAAATGATACGACACAGGTTGCATCATCGGTTGAAGAGGATTTAAAAAATGTTCAGCAAGGTGTCTATGTCATTGATGAAGCAACAAAATCATTTGGTACGATATCTCAACATGTAAGTAAAATGACGAATCAACTGGAGGATATATCTGCTACGGCTGAGGAGCTTTCAGGTAGTGCTATTGAAGTAACGAAATCAGTTATGACAATTGCTTCTGGAATGGATAAGTTATCACATTATACAGAAGTTGTTTTACAATCAGTAGATGAGCAAAGTGCCTCCATGCAAGCAGTCAATACAGTATCACAAGATTTATGTGTGCAAGCAGAAAATTTACAAAAGCTTACACAGCGATTCAAGGCATAATCATGTAATAGAAGAAACTTAGAAAAAAATCACATAACCCACATGTTTAAGAAGTATGAATTGTTGATACATGTACATGACAATTTAGCAAAGACGTTATAAATAATATGTAAAAAAGCCTAGACTCAAAAGTAATGTTGGTGCCTAGGCTTTTTGTGTTCCCATTAAAAATTGACTTAAATCGATCTTTTATAAGCATTCATTGTCGAAGTATATTGGAATATTTTGGGGTTGACTAATCCCTCACGTAAATCCATCATCCCTAATTGTCCCATTCTATTCAATAAAGGAATCAACCAACTGCCACTTGGAGCACCTTGTAACACTTTAATTTGATCAGATGATAACTTTGAAACTTTACTAACATCAATCGGTTCTTTTGCATGTTCTATCGTTTCTTGAAAAGCTTTCGTATCAACTTTATACATATTTTCGCAAACTCGTTCAGTAAAACCTTTGTATCCGTAAGCTCCTCGAAGTATAAATAACCTTATACTCATATCTTCCATAGAAACCATTTTTAAATACACCTCCCTTCAAAGGATTCCTAAATTATAAAATGGGTAATTTTCAGAAGTAAATCTAAACTTATAGTATGCAGAAGTTCCACTTGAGATTTTTAAGTCTGAATTAAAAGTTACCGTATGATAAAACCCATCTTAATTCTATTATTATTAAAATCTAAGGAAGCAACATTAATTTTATAATCACGATTTTGATAAGTAATACGCTCATCATCTAACCATTGTCATTTCCATACCCAACTTCCATTACTCCTATGGAAACAGTGCCTGAAACTGCATGAGAAGCTTGCGTACGAATATCTTCATATTCATTGATTGTGCCAACTTGTGATGCAATTTGATCAATATAGAGAGCTGTTAATGGTAGCGCTGGACCTCTTAAGAACTGGATAATTTTCCAATTCTTAACTTTAGCAACTTCATCTAAAGTTACTTGTGTAATAGTTCAATCAGGATGTTTTGTTTTTAGATTTCTAATTAATGGGTCTACTTCAATCATATCTTTTTCTACTTCTGAAGCTTCAGCTGTATTTAGCCCCAAAAAACCATTTGTTAAATTCCAATAGCTAGTATATTATATGTCATTTCATTTTTGATTTTTGTTTTGTAAGGATATTATCGTATTAAATTTAAAAATATTGATATATTACCTAATTTGAGAATTTTGTATTCTGATATTATTAAGAAATTGGTAAAAATAGAAGTGTTAAAACAATGAATAAGTATGTTAGTAACTATATCTTCTTAATTAAGGTAGTTTTTTTCATTTTGACAAATAATAGAATACATATTACAATTTAGTTTGATAGTCGGTGAGGAATATTTACTCCGCTAGTTCCGACATCTTTAAAATGGCTAAAATTAACAACTGAATAGCGTGTAATAATAGGTGTAAATTGCGTGCAATTTACTGAAAAGGGAAGTCGGTGCAAATCCGACACTGTCCCGCAACTGTAAATGTGAGCGACTTTTCAAATACCACTGTTTTCAACGGGAAGGGGAAAAGAAGCGATGACCATAAGTCAGGATACCTGCCTATTATGAGTACACACCATAACCCTACGAGGAATAGGAGGTGGCATGTTGACAAAACAGAATGCTCTGTTTGTCACAGTACGTCAAACGCCCAAATTAAATAAAGGTATGTGGATGAGTTCCCATACATTTAGATTTGGGTATCGTTTGACCTTTTGTGATGAACGAAAACAATAAATTGAAGGATTTCCTCTAAATATGAAGGAAATCCTTTTTTTACTGATGACTTCCGTTTTGAAAATATGTACGAAAAGAGGATGCACATATGACGAATATTCATGTATGGTCAGCACAGGAAACGCACATTGAGGATATGAAAATTTGTAAGCAGCCACGCACTGAAGTTGCCAAGCAAGCAAAAACAAGAATGGTTGTGGAATCACTTGTTGATCAATTACTTGCAACCCGTCTTATTAGTAATCAGCGACTATTTGAACAAATTTTATATAATAAGGATATTATTTGGATTCAAAATGAGGAATTTAATGGACATCTTTTCGCAAGGGCAGAGATAGCAGAGAACCTGAAAACGAAAACAAATAGCTTTATGATGTATATGCCAACAAATCCAATTGTGTATGAGGTGGATGGCGAGCTTTATCATTTAATTACACGTATCGATTCAACCCGTTCTAAACCAAATCTAGAACGATTTTCTGTAGAGCCTAAGCCTGTATTAAGTGCTGCTCGTGTCAATGATTTATTGTGCTCAATTGTGATGCGCTTTTATGAAACTTATTTGGAAGATTTATCACGAATTGCTCAGGATAACAAACTTATTAGTCTAGTAGAACGTGAGTATAAGCATTTTTTACAAGCCGTGAAGGAACTAAATGATTATCATTTAAACTGGCATCCACGTGGTAATGGTCATGAGCTATTGCTGCAATTAATTGATAATTTGCAACTTTTGAAAAGTAGACCAGGCAAAGTGTTAACAGACTTTTCGAATTCCCATAGCTACGCTGTTGTAGAACCTTCTTATCGCCCTTTCAAAGACACAAGGCAAAATGTATGGGCATTATAGAAAAAAGCGGCTGTTCAGGTCGGAAATTGCTCTATTTAATTCAAGAACAACATGGGTTCAAGAGAAAACTGCTCATGTCAGCTCAAGAATAGCTCAGTGGAAAACCACTCCGGTCATCCCAAAACTTGCTCGGGTACAGGAGAAACCCGCTCAGGTCATCCAAAAAATAGCTCGGGTACAGGAGGAATCCGCTCCGGTCATCCCAAAAATAGCTCGGGTACAGGAGAAATCCGCTCCGGTCATCCAAAAAATAGCTCGGGTACAGGTGAAACCCGCTCTGGTCATCCAAAAAATAGCTCGGGTACAGGAGAAAACCACTCCGGTCATCCCAAAAATCGCTCGGGTACAGGAGAAACCCGCTCAGGTCATCCCAAAAATCGCTCGGGTACAGGAGAAACCCGCTCCGGTCATCCAAAAAATCGCTCGGGTACAGGAGAAATCCGCTCAGGTCATCCCAAAAATCGCTCAGGTTCAAGTGAAACCCGCTCAGGCAAGCCATAAAACTGCTCAGGCCAAGGAGAAATCCGCTCAGTTTAATCAATACCTCTCGAAACCAGAATTAATAGAATCTGCAGTACAGAAACAGGACATGGTATCAATTCCACATGTCCTGTTTCTACTTTTCTAAATTATTTGATACAATGCATTGCTGCTTGTGCCTCATGCCATGGAACGGAATAGCCTTTTCCTTTTGCGCAAAAAATACTTGCGGATGTATATTCAGGATCGGCATTTTTATTGTAGCCGATTTGAGTAATAATTTCTTCCGGATTATGACATTCATCGTAGCCATCAAATTGTAGAGAAAGCACACCCTTACCATTGGTGTAGGCCGCAAAGGTCGTACTATAGTTCATAAATGTCGCGACAGGAGCACGACCCGTAATCATGACATCCTCTTCTGAAACAATTGGAGGGTCAAATGTACCGGATGCCTGTTGAATATCTGTCATTATGCGGCCGATAAAATCGGTAGATGCTTTTAACTTAAAGCGGTAGTAGGGCTCCAGTAGGATGTTCTCCGTTTGCTCAAGCCCTTGCCGTAATGCTCGGAATGTGGCCTCGCGAAAATCGCCGCCGTCGGTATGCTTAATATGTGCACGCCCCGTTAAAAGCGTAAAACGAATATCAGTTACGGGAAAGCCTGTTAGTAATCCATGATGTTCGCGCTCGAATAAGTGCTTTTCAATCAGTCGTTGATGCCCAACGGATAAATCGTCCGTATGACATGCATTGACAAATGTAATACCAGTACCGCGTGCACTTGGCTCCATTAATAAATGTACTTCTGCATAGTGCTTTAAAGGTTCGAAATGACCATATCCTGTAACAGTTGATGCAATTGTTTCCATATATAATATCTGTGGCTCCCCGAATGAAATGGCTAGTGAAAATCGCTTGTTTAGCACTTCAATAAGGACCTCAAGCTGGATAACCCCCATAATATGTACTTGAATCTCTTGAAATTTTTCATGCCAAATCACACGTAATGACGGCTCTTCCGCTTCAAGGATTCGAAAGATTTTTAAGACTTCCTTTATATGTTGGTCTCCCTTGTATTGTACTTTGGCCTGAAGGGTTGGCACTAACTCATAGGGCTGTGGGTTACTAGAGCTTCCAAGGATCGCACCAATATTTGCTAAACTAAGCCCTTTTACAGCAAAAATTTCGCCAGCTGTCACTTCTTGTACGGTTTCATAACGATGTCCGTTATATAACCTTATTTCCGTCACTTTTTCGGTTACATCGCCAAATGAAAATTCATCTCGAATATGCAAGGTTCCCTGTAATGCTTTGATAAAAGTTAAACGTTGATGGCCATCATGTCGAATTTTAAAGACTTCACCTTGAAATGGTGCAGCAGCATTGAAATGTGTTTCAGTAAGCAGCGGGAGCTGTGCAAGGAATTCCTTTATGCCGATATCTTTTAATGCTGAGCCAGTAAAGCACAAAAAAGCCCTTTCCTGTTTAATCATTGCTTGGAGTTGGGTAAAACAGCTACCACTATCTAATGTTTCATTAAGAAAAGCATCCAAAAGATTGTCATCACGTTCAGCTAGCCATTCCATTATGTTAGAAGGAATATAATCTGAATGGAACATTTCATTTACTAGTAGTACGTCCTTAGAGCAATCCTTTTGAAGCTGTGCCATAACATTATCCTCCGCTGCACCTTCACGATCAATTTTATTGATAAAAAAGAAGGTTGGAATGTGATACTGACGTAATAGTTGCCAGACTGTTTCTGTATGCCCCTGTAACCCCTCAACTGCACTAATCACAATGATGGCATAATCCATAACACGAATCGCACGCTCCATCTCAGGGGAGAAGTCGACGTGTCCTGGTGTATCGATTAATGTATAGGTATCGTTGCCAATTGTCATCCGACCTTGCTCAGCAAAAATTGTGATGCCACGTTGACGCTCCAGCTCATGATTATCCAGAAATGTATCCTGATGATCCACCCGCCCACGAGCCTGAATACTTTTTGTATGAAATAATAATTGCTCAGAGAATGTTGTTTTTCCTGCATCCACATGAGCAAGGACTCCAATAGTTTTATGCATAAAATAATCCTCGTTTCTATAAATCCGTCCATTTCATTGTAACAGAATTTTGTTGAATTCAAGAAATATGAATATGTCATAATTGTGCTCCAAATCAACTGATTATGAAAAATAATTAATGTAAAATAGTTCTCGATTATGTAAGAATAGTGCTATAATATTAAAGATAATTAGTAAATGGATTTTTTTGTGAGATTGCGAATAGAAATTTCTTTTGCTAGTCTATCAATAATATTTATAACAATCAATAATACCTTTATATTGGTGCAAATGGCCTTAGTCATTTGCTTAAAAGGGAAATCGGTGCAAATCCGATGCTGTCCCGCAACTGTAAATGGGGAGTCTATACAAAATGCCACTGTAATCAACCTATGGGAAGGCGTATAGATGATGAACCTAAGCCAGGATACCTGCCAATATTATTCTTTACTTTAACCACGAGGATGGGGATAGTGAATCAGGTCAAAAGCCATTATTTCACTATGCGAACCTCTTGGAAACAAGGGGATTTTTTTATGCCCTTTATCAATTTATTACACTGTACATAACAAAAACATGGTAGTAAAGAAGTCAACTGATTTCTTACTATATATTTAACATCAAAGGAGAAAAGGACATGAAGAAATGGAACAGCGTGTGGCTTGTCTTTGCACTGGCATTGATGGCCATTTTAGGTGCATGCAGTGCGAAGGAAGATAAAGAATCAGCAGCACAAGGGGAGAAGGTTGAACCATCGCAAGCGGCAACGGCAGAAGTAACGATTGACAATAATGGGACAACACAGGTTTATAAAGAGGCGCCCAAAAAAGCAATTAGCTTAAACCAACATGTAACAGAAATTATGCTAGCTTTAGGCTTAGAGGATTCAATGGTTGGTACAGCCTATTTAGATGATAAAATTTATGAGCCTTTCCAAGCTGCTTACGATAAAGTACCTGTATTAGCTGACCAATATCCTACAAAGGAACAGGTTATTGATGCAGAGGCAGACTTTTTATATGGGGGATGGAAAAGCGCCTTTGGTGAAAAAGGTGTTGGTACTCCTGAAGAGCTTGAGACATTAGGAATTCACACCTATTTACATACTGCCTCCAATATGACAAAACCAACTTTAGAGGATATTTTCATAGATATTCGTAATATCGCAAAAATATTCCGTGTCGAAGATCGTGGAGAAGCTTTGATTGATCAAATGACAAAAGATGTAGATAATATTCGTGCCAAATTGCCACAGGATGGCAAAGAGTTACCTGTTTTAGTTTTTGATAGCGGTGATAAGGAAGTCTTTACAGCAGCGCAAAACTTTATGAATGAGTTGGTAACGATTGCTGGGGGTAAAAACATTTTTGGTGATGTGGAGGCAGGTTGGACAACTGTTTCAAAAGAAGATGCAGTTGCACGTAATCCAGAGGTGATAGTTGTCATTGATTATGGAGAGACATCTGCTGAGGAAAAAATTAATTTCTTAAAGAATGACCCAGCGTTAAAAGAAACAGAAGCCGTGAAAAACGAACATTTTGTTATTTTACCATTATCTGCAGCATCTGAAGGTGTCCGTGCCGCAGAAGCGATTCAAATTTTGGCAAAAGGCTTTTATCCAGATAACTTTTAAAATTTGAGCTAGCATTTTGCTGGCTCCTTTTTCATAAGGAGATATCATACATGAATGCATTTAATATGAACATACCAGAGAAAACCTTTGAAAAGCTAAATCATCAGGGAGAATTTACTCGCCTTGCGGTAAGCCCTGGAATTATTAATAAGCATTATACTCCAACACAATTTCAAATAATCGCAAAGGTCGTTGGAAACACTGGTGCTATTAAATACTCTGCATCCTACAGTATATTATTATCAATTCCTACTGTTGGTCTAGGAGAAGCTATAAATGAGCTACAAAAAGCAGGTCTATACGTGGCAAAGCAAGGTCCGATCGTTGCCATGAAGGCATGTGATTTCTGTGATGGCGATAAAATGGAGGCAGCCCCTATAACAGAGCAATTATATGATTCATTAGAAGGGATGGCAGTTCCATCAAGATTACGCTTAAATGTTAATGGCTGTGCATCGGCTTGCTATAATGCTGTCTATGATGATATCGGCCTCATTTATCAAAAGGATAGCTTTGATGTTTATTTAGGAGCGGTGCCGATGGGGGCAAAAGCTCAAGCGGGGACATTGTTTGCTAAACGGATTCCTGTTAACCATATTGAAAGCTATCTCCATGCAATTATTTTACTCTACAAAGAGCATGCTCGACCAAATGAACCTTTTTATAAATTTTATCGTAGAACAAAAACGGCTGACTATTGGGACATATCGCTTGCATTCTAAAAACTAGTCTTATCAGGCATAGTGTCACTTGTAAGAAGCCTCGTCATTGTAAAATACTTCTTCACATATAAAAGATTACATAGGCTTAAAAAATTTTTTCTTTTAAGCAGGGAAAATACTTAGTGTATCGAAATAAAATACTATGTAAGAATTCAACAAGAAGGAGCGAATAACAGTGAAACATGGGATTCAACCAGAAGATTTATATCGATTAAAGTCAGTATCAAATCCACAAGTATCACCTGATGGAAAAGGAGTAGTTTATGTAGAAACTTGTATTGATGAAAAAAAGAATGACTATGTATCTAATTTATTTTATATAAATTTGACTGAAAAAAATCCTCTACAATGGACATTTGGTGATGATAAAACGAATTCACCTGTATGGTCATCCGATGGCAGCAAAATTGCGTTTGTATCAACGAGAACTGGCAAGCCACAAATTTTTGTGCTTGCTAAAACAGGTGGAGAAGCCAAACAAGTTACGCATTGTAAAAACGGTGCCACATCACCAGTATGGTCTCCATGTGGTAAGAAAATTGCCTTCACCGTAAAGCTTGGTAAAAATGAAGATATCTGTGATAAAGCAGAAGATGTTAAGAAAGAGGAAAAAGAACTTAAACCCCTTGAAGTTGACAACATGAAGTATAAATCAGATGCTGCTGGATTTATCGATATGGATCAATATACTCACATTGTCATTGTCGATCTTGAATCAGGGGAGCTGGAACAAGTGACGACAGGAAGCCATCATTTCCATTTGGATACATGGTCACCAAATGGAAAATATCTGGCTTATCTGGCTGATTTAACAGAGGATGTAGATTTTTCTTTCAATAATGATATTTATTTATTGGAGGTAGAAACGAAACAAACGCGCCAACTAACAGAAGGAACGGGGGTGTTCTACCAAACTTCATGGTCCCCGAACAGTCGATACATCGCTTTTCTTGGAAGTGAGAGAGAATTCGAAAACGCTACACAAGCAAAGCTATGGATGTATGATTTGGAGCAGAGTAATTTAACAGGTGTAACAAGTGATTTTGACGCTCCTGTCGGTGATTTTGTAGTTGGAGATTATCTACAAGATGTCGTGGCTCCACGTGTCCAATGGATGAAGGATAGTCATAGCTTTTACTTCCAAGTGACAGATCACGGAAATACAGCCATTTATTTTGGAAATATTGCTGGAGAAATATATCCAGCGATTCATGATAATCAGTATGTCTATTGTTTTTCACTTGATTCACAAAATGATAGAGCAGTCGTTGCCATCAGCACTACAACAAATCCTGGTGATCTATTTTACGTCAATTTAAAAACTGGTGAAAAGGAACAGCTCACTAAAGTTAACGAAGAGTTTTTAAGATCAAGAATATTATCTGTTCCAGAAGCTATTGAATATGAAGGGGCAGATGGCTGGAAAGTAAACGGCTGGATAATGAAGCCCATCGGATATGAGGAGGGGGAAAAATATCCACTTATTCTTGAAATCCATGGTGGTCCGCACGCAATGTATGCCCATACCTATTTTAACGAATTTCAAATACTTGCTGCACAAGGTTTTGCGGTACTATATACGAATCCTCGCGGTAGTCACGGCTACGGTCAAAAATTTGTTGATGCAGTCCGAGGTGATTATGGTGGCAATGATTATCAAGACCTTATGGCTGCTGTTGACTATGTATTGGAACAGTATGAATTTATTGATCAAGACCGACTTGGCGTGACAGGAGGAAGCTATGGTGGCTTTATGACTAACTGGATTGTTAGCCATACAAACCGTTTTAAAGCGGCTGTTACGCAACGCTCTATCTCTAACTGGATTAGCTTTTGCGGTGTAAGTGATATTGGCTATTACTTTACAGACTGGCAAATTCAAGCGGGACTAGACGATATTGAAAAGCTATGGCATCATTCTCCGCTGAAATATGTGGACAATGTACAGACACCACTGTTAATTTTACACAGTGAAAAAGACTATCGCTGCCCGATTGAACAGGCAGAGCAATTGTTTATTGCCTTAAAGCATCGTAAAAAAGAAGCAAAATTTATTCGCTTCCCTGAATCCAATCACGAACTTTCAAGAAGCGGAAAACCAATGTTAAGAATGAATAGATTGGAATATATTCGAGATTGGTTTGTCAAATACCTATAAGAATCATAGAGGGTGGTGGCTTAAAGGCTAAAAAAGCTTCTTAGGCCATCTTTCTAAATTATTGATTAATAACTCCATAAAATACTAAATCCTCGTATTTACCGTCTTTTATAATATGATCCTTTAATATTCCTTCTTGTGTCATACCAATTTTCTTCATTACTTTTCCAGAAGCAGGGTTTGATGAAAAAAATCGTGCAAATACTTTGTGCAGTTTCTTTTCTTCAAAACCGAATTGTAGAATCGACTGCGCTGCCTCTGTTGCATAGCCTTTTCCCCAATATTGCTCACCAATCCAATAGGCAATTTCTCCTTGATTAAAACGTTTGTTATTCGATAATGCAATTGCTCCATATAATTCGCCAGTTTCTTTATCAGTTACTGCAAATTCGTACGAAATATCCTCCATAAAATGATCGTAATGGCGTTCTATCCATGACAACGCATCATTCAAACTATATGGATAGGGCAAGTACAATGTACTTTTATAAATATTATAGTTATTGCAAAGCTTTGCCACCGTTTCTGCGTCAGATGCTTGAAATAATCGCAGGACTAGCCTTTCAGTTGTAATCATTAACTTTTCACGAATATACGCCATTTAATCACTCCAATTACCTATAATTTGTAAGTATATTATATAATAAACCAGAAATTTATCCGAACAAAAAGACAGAATCATAGGGAGGTGATTCTGTCTCGATGCATTTAGTCTATTTTTTTTATAAAAACAACCTTTAAGTAATTAAATTCAGGATATTCACGTGGTACACGGAAATCCTTTGGCAGGCTGTATTCCTCAACAATTTTATAGCGTGTATGCGTTTCTTTAAAGGCCTGATCAATAAAACTTTTAAACTTTTTCATACCAAAGCTTGCGTTATTGGTTGAAGCAACGATAATACCATTTTTCTCTGTGATGGCAATCGTGTCAATTAACAATTTCGGATAGTCTTTCGCTGTTGAGAACGTTCTTTCCTTTGTCCGTGCAAAGCTAGGTGGATCTAAAACAACAAGATCATATTTCAAATGATGACGCTGTGCATATTTAAAATAATTAAAAACATCCATTACTTTAATATCCTGTGATTCATAGTCTATATTATTGACGCTAAATTGCTCAATTGTTTTAGCTAAACTACGCTTTGCAACATCTACACTGGTTGTTTTTACTGCTCCACCAAGTACCGCCGCAACAGAAAATGCTCCAGTATAGGAGAACGTATTAAGCATATTCCTATGGTCTGCGTAGTGTTCACGAATCGCAAGCCTTACGTCCCGTTGATCGAGAAAAATACCTGTCATTGCGCCATCGTTTAAATGAACAGCATAGCTCATGCCATTTTCCAAAATAATGATTGGAAATTCACCAGGAGTCCCCATAACGAAATCGTCCTGCTCCATATATTGCCCTTTAAGATCAAATCGCTTTTTCTCATAAATGGCTGTAAAGTTTACTGTCTCAGCAAGTGCTTCGTATATCATATCCTTCCATAAATAGATACCCGCACTGTACCAGCTCACTAGATAGTAAGAATCGAAATAGTCAATAGTGATACCACCTATACCATCACCTTCACCATTAAAAATACGAAAGGCTGTTGTATTAGGATCATCGAAGAAGTTCTGACGATTTGCAAGTGCCTTTGTAAATTTTCTAATAAAAAAAGCTTTGTCTATTTTTTCGTTGACATCTGTTGTTAGCATCCAACCAATGCCTTTATTTTGGTTGCCATAGTAGCCTATGCCAAGAAAGCGTTGGTGGCTGTCCAGTAGTCTTAATAGGGCACCTTCTTCTTTAGGAAGCTGACTAGTGTCAACAGCATCCTTTGAAATAAGAGGATAGCCTTTTTTTAATTGATCGGCAAAGGGTTTTTTAATTTGTAAAGCAATCGTATGTGTCATGTTGTCATCCTTTAAAAAGCATTTTGCTCTATTATCGCACTCTTTTATGCGAATAGACAAACTTATTTCATGAAACAAGCGATTTTTTCAGCTGTTTGTATTGTCGCTTCTTCAAAAAAGTTCATTTTGCTAAAATAGCTATGGATTAATCCAGTCATGTTGATATGCTCAACGGTTATGCCTGCATCGGCAAGTTTTTGTGCATAAGCAAGACCCTCATCATAGAGAACATCCGCTTCTGCGGCAATAATAATTGTTTTTGGCAAAACACTTACATCCTCAATCTGAAGCGGGGAGACAAGTGGATCTTTATAGTTTTGTCCATCTGTGTAATGTCCTGCAAACCATTGCATCCCTTGTTTGTCTAAACCATAATGTTCTCCATAAGCACTGTAGGATGCTGTTGTAAAATCTATATTCACGACTGGGTAAATAAGTGCCTGTGCTTGGATTGCTGGGCCATTTAATGTAGCAGCTAAATAGGCTACAACCGTTGCTAAGTTTCCACCTGCGCTATCACCAGCTACGCTTAACCTTGTTGCATCCCCACCAAATTGCAGAATGTTTTCGTAAACCCATACTAAACTGTCATAGGCATCGTGAAGCGGAATAGGAAATGGATATTCTGGCGCTAGACGATAATCAACTGACACAACAATAGCCTCAGCTTTTTCCGCCAATAGCTGGCACCCTGCATCAGAAGATTCTAAATTGCCGAATACCCAGCCACCCCCATGATAATAAACAATGACTGGGAGTATTTTGTCAAAAGAAGGTTTATAAATACGAACATTTATTTTTGCACCATCACGTACAGTTATTTTTCTATCCGTAATCGAAGCAAGCTGTGGAGCCTGTGTTGACTCCCATTTTGGCACTGTTCGAATAGCACGAGCCTCAGCAGGTGTTAAATTATAATACGGAATAGTAGAGTCATTTGCTTCAATGTAGTGAATCGCCTCATTTGTTAGTTTTGTCATCATCATCCATCCTTTTTTTATATTCGATGATTCTATTATAAACTATTCATATAATTTTACTAGGATTTAATATCGAAAAATTTATGAATGAGCAGAAATATGCTAATTGTCACAGTGAAATTTGTTTATAATAAGATGAATGAAAGTATTTGGAGGGACAAGATGATTTCTTTAATTGTGGCACATGATACTAATTATGTGATTGGTTATGAAAATGGTATGCCATGGCATTTACCTGGAGATTTACAATATTTTAAAAATAAAACAATGGGCAAGCCGATGATTATGGGTCGTAAAACATTTGAATCGATTGGCAGACCACTACCTGGTCGTCGAAATATCGTAATTTCTCGAGACGAAAGCTATCATGCAGAAGGGATTGAAACAGCAACAAGTTTAGAGGAAGCCCTTGTCCTTGCTGGTGATGTTCCGGAAATTATGATTATAGGAGGGGAGCAAATTTTCCGCCTATCGATGGCTATTGCAGATCGTTTATATATTACAAAAATTAATCATTCTTTTAATGGGGATACCTATTTCCCGAAATATGAACAGGATTTTGTACAAGTATCCTCAGAAAAGCCAGAAACAGCATTAGAGGGTTATACTTTCGAATATCAGATTTTTGAACGCAAAAAATAGAGATCTGCTAAATAGGTAAATCACTGTAAAAGTATCACTATCAGATAGGCTCAGGAATCTTGAGAATAAACCTAAGCTTTGAGAAAAAAGAAAAGAATATTTAAATAAAAATTATTATGACGATAGAAAGTATATAAATATTGGTTGTAAAGATAGGGGGATGGGTGCTCTGAATGTTCAATTAGGGGGCAATAATTATTTTAGTGTATTAAAAAAAGACGGTTTTAATCGTTTATCGGATGATTTATTTCTTAGAAACAATAAAAAGAAAGCAACGTATGAAATAAAAAAAGAAAATGGGTATATACGTCATATAGTAACGAAAGAAAATGGAGAAAAAGTAATTATTAGAGAAGTGAAATTAACCAAGAAGGAAGAAAAAGAAGAGGCTTCTGGCGACATAAAAGATATGATTACGCAAAAATTAGCCAATCAATTGTTAAAATCATTAGAAGATACACAGAACCATCAGAAACTTCTTAAAACTGGTATAGCTGGTCAAAAGGAAAGAGAAAAACAAATCTTACAATACATCATGAATATATAAAATTGTAAAAACCTAAATATTGATATTGCAGTATCATACGGCTGGTGCTCCAATATCAATGGATGAACGAAAAATCGCTCCTTTATCAAAAAAGAGCGATTTTCATTTTGTATTTATAAGTAAAAATAAACACAAGCATACATTGATCCACAGCCAGCTAATACAAATAGATGCCAGATTGTATGATTGTAAGGAAGTGAGCGCCAAGCATAAAAAATGGCACCAATTGTATAGAATAGCCCACCTGCAAACAGTAAAGCAAAGCCATTAAATCCTAAGTAAAGGTAGATAGGCTTTATTGCAAAAATAATTAACCAACCCATACCGATATAAAAAATTAAAGAAAGTATTTCAAATCGATTAATAAAGAAGCATTTAAATAGAACGCCTAATAGAGCAAGAGACCAAATAATACATAATAAGGTAATGCCTAGAGTGCCGCCAATCGCAATTAACAGAAAAGGTGTATAGGTTCCTGCAATTAAAATATAAATAGACGAATGATCAAGTATAGAGAAAAAGTATTTATATTTTTCAGGCATGCTATGTAGCAGTGTTGACATTAAAAATAAAATGATGACAGAGGCACCGAAAATACTAAAAGTTGTTATTTGAAGCGCTCCACCTGTTTGTACAGCCGCTAAAATAAGAACAATTAATGCTGGAATACTAGCGATAAACCCAATACCATGCGTAATGGCATTCCACAATTCTTCTCTCCATGTTTTATAGTCAAATGAATCCATCATTTTAAACACTCCTTTCGTTTGTATTTTTACTATACCCCAATAATTTTCATCCTGCTATTTACATTTGTCATATCTTCAGTATCAAAAGTGTCATATAAATGTCTAAATCCATGAAGGACATTGTTAGACAAGTGCTCGACTAAGCGCTATAGTAGCAAAGGTAGCGTTTTCAAAATAAATATCATTGTATGATACCTAATGACAAATGTCATGTTTACATAATGTTTCATTAGTCTATATAATAAATTTTAATGAAGTAAAAGGATGTGTCGAAGTGGGACGAATTCATATTGTAACGGACTCAACTTGTGATTTAACTAAGGAAGAAGTATCGCAGCATGGTATACATATCGTGCCTTTAACGATTCAAATTGATGGGCAAACATATATAGATGGTGTTGATTTAGAACCACAGCCTTTTTTAGGTTTAATGAAAAACGCTAAAGATTTACCAAAAAGTTCCCAGCCTGCACCAGGGAAGTTTAAAGAATTGTACGATGAGCTGGGTCAAAATGGGGATAAAATCATATCCATTCACATGACTGGTGGTATGAGTGGAACTGTTGAATCCGCTCGTCAGGCAGCACAAATGACAGACGCAGATGTCACAGTAATTGATTCACGCTTTATTGCGATTGGACTAGCCATTCAATTACGTGAGGCAATTAAAATGCGAGATACAGGTGCTACTGTCGAGGAAATCGTGACACGTCTAGAAAAAGTGCGCGATAATACTTATTTATATGTTATTGTTGACACGTTGGAAAACTTAATTAAGGGCGGACGAATTGGTAAAGGTACAGGCTTTATCGGATCTTTACTCAATATCAAAGTAATTGCAAATTTAGAGGGTGGGGTATACAACCCTGTTTCTAAAGTTAGAAGCCATAAACAGGTTGTAAATTACTTATTTAAACAATTTCAAGCTGATACTGCTGGTAAAACCGTAAAAGCAGTAGGAATCTCTCATGCTGATGGACTAATTACGATGGGTGAACCATTAAAAGCGTTAATTGAAGAAACAGGCTTTAATGACGTAGAGATTGCCTTCACATCACCTATTATCTCTACACATACTGGTCCTGGAGCGATTGGATTTATTTATTTTGCAGAATAATAGACAGGAGCTACTACATAAGTATTGTAGTGGCTTTTTATTTTTTATAATGCAGGGAAAAGTAGGCATTACAGTAAAAAACACTTTTTTTATGGAATAGCTAGGTATCGTCCCTTTTCATTGCAGTATGAACTATTCTATAATAGAAGAAACAGCGAATGATGGAAGGTGGTCAAATGAGCATTTGGCGAATATTAATTTTGTCAATTTTGACCGTCTTAGTACTAAGTGGTTGTGCTATATCAATAGATGAACCGAATCCGCAAGCAGAGCCTGAAGGTGAGCAAGCAGGGACGGAGCAAGATATGAAACAGGATGAGCAACAAACAGAAGACGAGGAAAAAACCTCTAAGAATATGTTGACGCAAATTTTTGAGCATTTTTTTGAGCCATCACCAGAGGATTTACGGAAAATTGATGATGAAAACGCAAAACAACTACATTATTTGGCACTGGGAGATTCATTAACAGATGGTGTCGGTGATGAGTATAGTCAAGACGGTTTTGTAGGTAGATTAACAGATTCTTTGCAAGCTTGGCCCTCTATCTCTGATGTAGAGGTCGACAATAGAGGAAAAAGAGGAAGACGTAGTGATCAGCTATTAAAATTAGTGAAAAAAGGGCATTATGATGAAGAGTTGCAAAACGCACAGCTTATTTCATTAACCATGGGCGGAAATGATGTTATGAAGGTAGTTAGACAGGATTTGTTTAATTTGAAACGAGATGCTTTTGATAAAGAATTGCTGGCATATAAGGAACGCTATAGTAAAATCGTTGCTGGCATTCGTGCTAAAAATCCTACGGTACCCTTATTGCTGATTGGTTTTTATAATCCATTCTCTATCGTGACAAATGAGGCCAATGAATTTGATACAATTATAACGGAGTGGAATAATGTCATAAAAGACATAGCAAGTGAAGATACGAATGCCTGCTATGTCTCAGTGGAGGATTTATTTGATTCAAACAAAGAGCTCGTATATCATACGGATTTCTTTCATCCAAACGCAAAAGGCTATGAAAAAATGACGGAACGAATACTTGCAGCAATGGAGCAGTGTGGAATGGAACAAAAAATTAACAAGGAAATAGGCTTCGAGGAGTGACAAAATGAATAAATGGAAAATCGCATTTTTCGCCTTAGCAGGCACAGTGCTGTTTGCAATCCTCCTCGTCGTGTATTTAGCAACAAAACCTGTTGATGGAGTAATTGTAGCAAAGAGTTCGGAAGGTGAAAGTGAAGTAAAAGGGAATGTCCTCGTTGTTCAAACAACAACGAAGGAGTTAGAATCAATATCGAAGAAATATTTAAAGGACGCCGCAAAAGGATCACCTCTGCCATTGGATTTTACGATTGGTGATGATATTCAGCTAAGAAGTAAGCTAACCGTTTTTTATACAGAAATCCCAATCACTATGAATTTTGATCCCATCGTTGATGACAAAGGGAATATTATCCTAAAGCAAACAGGTATGAATGTCGGGCTGTTGAATATTCCACCTGAGACGACTATGAAAATTATGCGCGACTCGGTGGAATTTCCTTCTTGGATTACAGTAAATCCAAATAAGGCAGAAATTTATATTGATTTATCACGTATTAATATAGCTTCTGGGTCTCGTATTCGAGCAAAAGAGTTAAATTTACCAAAAGATAAAATTTTATTGGAAATTATTGTTCCTGGTGAATAAGGAGTGACATGAATGGTAAAGCAATATGCAACATTTGCAGGTGGTTGTTTTTGGTGTATGGTCAAGCCCTTTGACGAAACACCTGGAATTGAATCGGTGATTTCTGGTTATACGGGTGGACATGTTATGAATCCGACATATGAACAAGTATGCTCTGAAAAAACAGGACATATGGAAGCAGTACAAATTACCTTTGAGGATGAGCTCTATTCCTATGAGCAATTACTAGCGACATTTTGGACATTAATAGATCCAACAGATGCCGGTGGGCAATTTTATGATCGTGGGGAATCCTACACAACTGCCATTTTTTATCATAATGAGGAGCAACGTGAATTAGCGGAACGTTCTAAAGCGGATTTAGAGGCATCTGGTAAATTTGATAAGCCGATAACGGTGAAAATCTTACCAGCTAATACGTTTTATCCAGCTGAGGATTATCATCAATATTATTATAAGAAAAATCCAATGCACTACGAGCGCTATTCAATTGGTTCTGGTCGCAAAGCATTTCAGGAGCAACACTGGGGGCGAGAAAAATGAAAAAAGAACAACGCTTAAAAGAACTAACTGACATGCAATACTATGTAACACAAGAAAATGGAACAGAACCACCGTTCCGTAATGAATATGATCAACATTTTGAAGATGGCATTTATGTTGATATCGTTTCAGGGAAACCGTTATTTAGCTCCCTCGATAAATTCGATTCAGGATGTGGTTGGCCAGCATTTACAAAGCCAATTGAAAAAGAGGAAGTTACCGAGCATTTTGATACATCTCATGGAATGCGCCGAGTGGAGGTTCGCAGTAAGGATGCTGATTCACATTTAGGGCATGTTTTCCCTGATGGACCAACCGAGCTTGGAGGCTTACGCTATTGCATCAATTCAGCAGCTTTACGTTTTATACCAAAAGAGGATTTAGAAAAGGAAGGCTTTACTGAATATCTTTCCTTATTTAAATAAAGAAAACTCCTAGCATGAAGTTTGCTGGGAGTTTTTTTGTGCTTATAGTGGGTCAATTAAACCTTAAACTCACTTACTAAATTACGAAGGAAATCTGCTTGTTGGGCAAGTTCTGCGGCGGCTGCATTAATTTCTTGCATGGAAGCGGAGCCTTGTGTTGCTGCTGCTGCGGAAGTAACTGTATTAGCAGCGGATTGTTCAGCATAGGCATTAACGTGGACAAACTCACTTGCTACAGCATTGCTATACTCAAGGGTTAAAGAAATTTTTTCAGCCATTGCAGTAATAATGGAAGTAGTTTCCTGTGTATGCGATAAAATATTCGCTAATGATTGATTTGTTTCATTTGTCACTTCTACTCCGCGAATAACCGAAGTTACCCCCTCGTAGTTTTGTGTAATAATAGAGGATACTTCATCCTGAATGGACGTTACAATTGTTGTGACTTCCTTCGCAGCACTTTGGGATTGCTCCGCTAATTTGCGAACTTCATCAGCTACAACTGCAAAGCCTCTTCCGTGCTCCCCTGCACGTGCAGCTTCAATCGCAGCATTTAGTGCCAGTAAATTCGTCTGTTCGGATATAGCGGTGATTGTCCCAATGATTGATGTTATGTCTGCTGATTTTCGTCCTAGTGCCTCCACCGTTGTTGTCGTTGTGGCCATTGTTTCTTCAATTGCCTGCATCACTAGTGAAGATTGTTCAACTGAGCGACTGCCATCATCAGCTGCTTGCTGCATTGCTAAGGATGCACGTTGGACAGCATTGGCTTGTTCATTTAAATGGTGCATAGAATGCTCAAGGTCACTCATTTTTTGCTGGGCACTATTCATGCTGGAAATGGTATTGTCACTATCGCTTGCAATGTCAGCTGTAGCATCTGCAATATCCTGAATAGTACGAGCATTTTCATCCGCTAATGACATTAATTCCTGACTGCTACTAGAAACATGATCTGCAAGCTCACTCACACGTTTTATGAGATTAGATATGGATTCTATTAAAGTGTTGGTGGAAGAGGCAATCGTTGAAAATTCATCATGATTACGTACTTTAACGCGCCTTGTCAAATCGCCACCAGCCTGTGCAATATCCAGAATCGACTCGTTAATTGCTTGTGTATTATTTTTTAATGATTTAAATAACATATAGCCAAATATAATGATTGCAATAAAACCGATTACTGAAATGATAAAGAAAGAAATAATAGAGACATTGACTTGCTGGTTCAACTTATTTAATTTGGTTTTATTTGCTTCATCCATCACTGTATTGATGGATTCGATATTTTTATCAATATGTGTTTTCATCGTTTCGCCAACAGCGCCCATCATCAGCTTTCTTGCTTGCTCCAGTCCAAGCTCATCACGCATCGTCATGACTTTTTCAGAGTAATCGAGGTAATTTTTATAATATTGACCAATTGCCTGCATATGTCCAAGCTCAAGCTCTCGATCTGAGAACTGATCTTCTAATTCCTTAATTTTTTTATTTATCGAGTCAATTTTCATATGATATGAAGTAGAATAAGTGCCGTTACCAGTAATTAAATAGGTTTGCTCTAAATTTGTGAGCCGTGCAATTTCATAAGCAAGCTGATTAACTGTTAATTGCTCTTGGACATTTTTCTCAGTAAAATCATCCATTTGTCGCTGAAGATTACGTATATCGACATAAGACAATATACCCATCATTCCATTAATGATAATTAGAAGTGTAAATATAATAAGCACTTTACCCCGTATTAAATGATAAAAACGTTGTCGTTTTTCCTTAATAGGAGGGAGATTATGCCTACTTTCCTCTAAATCAGTTGCTTTCTCTTTAGCAGAAAAGCTAGTTTTAAAGAGAGACGGGCGTTTTTTCGCAGAGTTACTGGTTTTTTGTAAGTTTTTCATCGCCATCACCTTCCTATTTTCAAATAGTCGATTTCAATTTTATCTTATTTTACTAGATTTTTCTAGATATTATTTCGCAAAATTTTCATTTTTCAGATAAAAAAACCTATTAAACTTCTACGTCTCAAGTCGAAAGATGTGAAAAAAATAGTCAATAAACTTAAATAGGAAAAAATACTTAATAGTTATTTTTATGACGAGAACATAATTTTTTGATAAACTAGCGGAAAACAGATTAGTATAAAAAGGGGAATTTCTAGCATGAAAAAGAGCTTTTATTTATATGTATTAACTTTCCGCGGTGGAGATTGGTCTGATCAGAAGGTACGATTTGCAGAGGAGATGTTTCATGAGCATAATTTCCCAAAGCAAAGCACAGATTTTGAAGAGCTTTCAACGTATATTGAATCGTTTGCAACAGACAACCTTACTACTGAAGCATTTGATGAATTGTGGGCATTGTATGTCGAGCAAGGGTGAGACAAGGAAAGAAATGCATGAATTTATTTTAAGTTGCTAGACGTCTAGCATTGATTAAATAGCAGAAACACAGTATTATTTAAAGTGATAACTGACAGAAAAGAGGGATTGCAGTATGAGTGTTCATATTAATGCAAAAAAAGGCGAAATCGCTGACACAATTTTACTTCCAGGAGATCCACT
>Ga0213825_1000371_pt1 | contig 33242 bp, 28 predicted proteins | sample MC6MC0900MG_FD_179896 | JGI IMG/M metagenome (GOLD analysis project Ga0213825, IMG submission 179896) | Enriched soil aggregate microbial communities from Iowa State University, Ames, United States - MC6-MC0900-MG | ecosystem: Environmental > Terrestrial > Soil > Unclassified | place: USA: Iowa...
TATCATGCAGGCTTAATCGGTAAACAATACTTTGAGAAAATGGCAGGCATTCCTGTTGAAGTGCATATTTCAAGTGAGTTCGGCTATAATATGCCATTACTATCAGAAAAGCCGTTGTTCATCTTCATTACACAATCAGGTGAAACAGCAGATAGCCGCCAAGTACTTGTGAAAATTAAAGAGCTAGGCTACCCAACATTAACCATTACGAACGTACCAGGTTCAACGCTATCACGTGAAGCAGACCATACGCTATTATTGCATGCAGGCCCAGAAATCGCTGTAGCTTCTACAAAAGCTTATGTGGCGCAGGTGGCAGTTCTTGCTGTAACAGCCTATGTAACGGCAAAAGCAAGCGGTAAAGGCTTAGAATTTGATTTAAAACAAGAACTAGCTATTGCAGCAAACGGTATTCAAACAATTATCGATTCAAAAGATGTATTAGAAGATATTGCAGAAGACTATTTAAAAATTGCACGCAACGCCTTCTTTATCGGTCGTAATATCGACTTCTATGTAAGTCTTGAAGGTGCGTTGAAACTGAAAGAGATTTCATATATTCAAGCTGAAGGTTTTGCAGGTGGCGAATTAAAACACGGTACAATTGCTTTAATTGAAGAAGGCACACCAGTTTTCGCCCTTGTAACACAAGAAGCGGTAGCTTTAAATATTCGTGGCAATGTAAAAGAAGTAGCAGCACGTGGAGCGTACCCATGCATTATCGCCATGGCTGGCGTAGACGAAGACGGCGACCGTTTAGTTATTCCGCATGTCAACGAATACTTAACACCACTTGTTTCAGTAGTACCTTTACAGTTAATTAGCTACTATGCAGCATTACACCGTCGTTGTGACGTTGATAAGCCTCGTAACTTGGCGAAGTCAGTGACAGTGGAGTAAGGTTGGAGAGCTGTTCTTACTGTGAGTTATAACTAATGCTGTCACAACTTATAATTATATTTGTCATTGAAGTATAAGATAATAGGACACTAAAATAAAACCTTGGTACAGAGTAATTGTTAATGTATCAAGGTTTATTTATTTCCAGATTGGTTTTTTGGTAAAATATACTACAAAAAAATTAAAAAGTTTCTGCAAATATTATAATTAATATTGTCATTTATATATATTTTGAATGTTAATGACAAAGGCTTACTCCGCGCTATTCCAAATTCTTTAGCAATTTAAATAGCACTCACGCCAGCGTTTAAAGAGTGCTGTGATATGCGTTTCGTTTTTTTCATCGACTAGCTGGCAGTCAACATTCCGAACATAGCTTTATCTGTTGGTTTCGAAGTATCAAATGCATCATTGCTGCTAACAAAAACTGCATTCTTATTTTTCTATTCGTCTGTTAGTTGATATAGCTTTTTTGTACTTTGTGCTAACCTGTCATATTTAAAAACAACAAATAGATCACCAGTAGCCGCTGCTTTCATTGCATGATGTGATTCTGTTCTTCATCATTTGTGTGTACACAATTTAATTGTACCTTAGTATATTTAAGTTAGTAGCTAGTATATGTAGGCTGGTTGAAAACAAAATGTTGTCCACCTCTTCTTCCATTTTAATGAGAAAAGGAGAAAATACTTTACAACTTTTAATTAAATTAAAAGTAAACTAATAATAAAGTTATTTAATTTTTTTATGTAAATATTAGAACCTTTCTACATCTAGTGTAGTAGGGCTCTTACAAGTTGATGATTTTTTTGTGAACGAGTGTAACAATTAACAAGGTAAATCATTTAAGTAGTAAGAAGAGACAGCGATTGCTGTCTCTTCTTTAACATTTAGCGTAATAATCGATCTGGCATCATGAACTCTAGGAAATCTATAATATCATTCCCAACCATAAGCTCTTCTCTATCTTGATCAGCTAAAACTCTTCTGATAGTGTCTTCTTTATCTTCTAATAATTTGCTTGCCCAGTGAGGATCGATGCTAAGAGAGCGTCCTACTGCCACTAATTCCGCATGTGCCAATGTATTTTCAGCATCCTCTTTCGTACGTACATCATCAACTCCGATTAGAGGTAAGCGAACATTAATTTTTTCATGAACATATTGCATGATTGATTTTTCTTTATACTCTTCCGAAACAGATGCCCGTTTATAGTCACCCAATGATATATGAAGATAATCTAATTTTTTATCAGCTAATTTATCAACCAGATAAAGAGTGTCATCCATTTTAATTCCCGGTTTTTCATATTCTTCTGGAGAAATACGATAACCGACAATAAAATCTTGAACATCTGAATCATCAAAATCAATTTATAATAAGAGGTATTTCAAATGACAATCTCTGAGAGCAAAAAGGGAGAGCGGATGCAATTGCTAACATGGATAAAAATCAATGTAACCTAAAATCCTTGTGCTTTATAGAATAAATCCACTATATATTAGCTTCTAAAATTGAAGTTTAATACTGTGGTGAACGTATATAAGTAGTTCAAGAGCAACAAGTGAAAATTGTTTGAAAGCTGATGGAGGGCAAGTTAAATAATAAAAGAACAGCAGAGCCCTAGTGTCATCATACACTTCGGCTTTAAATTGGTTTATATCCACATCATATTGCGGAAACAAAAAAGATATTAAAAGACAAAAAGTATATTTTCACCTAAGTGGGCATTTTCAACAAGTTAATTATTCATGTACACATATAGATAGCAAGACAATAAAAATAGGAGGCTAAAAGAATGAACAGAAATCTGCTTATTTCATTAGTTGATAAAGTTGTAAGGGTAGATCGTGGCGGACCAGAATCACGAATTGGAAAGTTATTGACAGCTGGAGATGATCATTTTGTTTTACTAACAGAAAAAGACGGTCTTGTTTATTATAAAACGCAACACATTAAAAGTATTACCATCAATTCAAGAGATGCAATGGAGTTTAATGTAGAAGTCCCAGCGGACGATTCCTATTTACTTCCATCTGATTTCAAAGCAGTTGTTAGTAATTTACATCACCATTGGGTTAAGGTAAATCGTGGCGGACCAGAAATGTTAGAGGGAATAATGGAAGAGGTTACAGACGACTATATTACCATTTTTGCGAAAGATGAAATTATTCGCCTTGCTATGTATCACGTTCGTAATATTAGTTTAGGAACTAAAAAAGCTGAGGAAGAGAAAAGTGAAGACAATAAGGATAATGCCAACATTGATACAGCCAATAATAATAATAATACAGCCAATAATAATAATACAGCCAACAACAAGGGAAGAAATGCAAGAAATCGAAAAAGATAATATTTTTTCAAAGTCTAGCTAAAGAAAGGAGGAGGGAATGTGATTATGCTCCTTTACTTCTCTATCGTTGGTGGATTATTCTATAAATTATTTATTGTGACACCTGAAGTTCATACTAAAGGAAATACAACCAACTCTAACACATCAACCATTACTAAATATAAGGCGGCTGATGTGAATGTGGGATAGTTCAATTACAATCATGTTGATTGTATTTATTTTAACGATTATATTCATGCTGTGGAGGCCATTTGGAATAAATGAAACAATTCCAACAACTATCGGTGCAGTAATTGTGTTGATGACAGGTATAGTATCTTGGAATGATATCCTAGGAATATTGGGTATTGTCAGTGGTCCGTCACTGACAATACTTTCTACAATCATGATGTCAATCGTACTTGAAAGTATAGGTTTCTTTCGCTGGATTGCCTATAATATTGTCATAAAATCAAAGGAATCAGGTGTCAGACTTTACATCTATATTATTTTATTATGCTTTTCAATGACAATGCTTTTTAATAATGATGGAAGTATACTCATTACAACGCCAATAATTATACACATAGTCAAGCTCCTTCGTTTTAAACCCCATCAAGCTTTAGCCTATTTAATTTCTGGAGCACTTATCGCTACGGCTGCTAGTGCTCCTATTGCAGTCAGTAATATTTCTAATCTAATTGCCTTAGAGATTGTTGGGCTGAGTTTAAATAGTTACGTGGAAATGGTATTTGTTCCATCAATGATTGGAATCTTTACTATTACGTTTTTACTATATTTATATTTTAAAAAATCTATCCCAAAAAGAACGAGATCTATTCCGATTAATGTGAATACGAATGAAAATCTTTTGTATTCACACCCGCTGGATACTCGTACGGATTATGTGGAGATAGATTGGAAAATGTTTAAAGTATGCTTAATTATAGTTGTGGCAACAAGGGCGAGTTTCTTTGCACTATCTCCATTTGGTATTCCAATTGAATGGATAGGTTTACTTGGTGCGGTAATTTTAATTTCAGTTAGATGGCTTAGAATGAAAACCGGACTTACAGATATCATAAAAAATTCGCCGTGGTATATTTTTTTATTCGCATTTAATATGTATGTGCTAGTATACGGTCTTAAAAATGTAGGGATGAATGATATTATCATAAAAACTTTTAAGACCTCAGTAGAACATGATATTTTAAACGCCGCCATGATTATGGGGCTATTATCTACATTCCTGTCAAATATTTTTAACAATCTCCCTACAGTAATGATTGGAACTTTATCTATTATGGAAATGGATCTCAATCCTTTATTCTTACAAGTTGCTTATTTAGCAAATGTGATTGGAAGTGATATTGGTGCATTATTAACGCCGATAGGCACTTTAGCAACTCTCATTTGGATGTTTATTTTAAAAAAACATGGAATATTAATTACTTGGGGAAATTATTTAAAAGTTACAATTCTTGTTATTCCTATTGGGTTAATTGTAAGTCTATTTAGTTTATATGTATGGGTCACCTTGATATTAGAATAGAGGAGGGGAGACTTTGAAGAATTTAATTCAAGATTTTGATAAAGAAATTGTTAAATTAGAAATAACGGGGAAAAAAATACTTAAAGGAATAATTATTGATAGTAGTAGCGAGATTATTGTTTTATTTAACGGTAAAGAATTTTTTTATATCCCTGTTAGTCACATTCATGAGATGAAAATAGATTACTATAACGAAGATGGTCTCAAAATACCATCATCTATTAGCCAGGATAGAATAATAAACGATACAAATGAAGAAATGACGTTTGTAAAAGTTCTTACTAAATCTTTAGGAACATATTTAGAAATGCATGTGGTAAATAATCAGCCATTCCATGGATATATATCCAATATTCTAAAAGATTATATAGTATTCCAATCTCCTATTTATAAAAAGATGTATATTCCAATTAGACATATTAAAACATTAGTCCCTTATAGTAACAAACAGAAACCTTATCAATTATCGAACGATCAATTTTCAATCAAAAAATTTAACGAAAATTTCCCTAACACTTTTGAGGAACAAATTGGAAATTTTAAAAATATACTTACAGTATTAAACGTAGCTGAGAAGAACAATTTCACTGGCGTTATAACTGATGTAAAAGGATCAATTATAGAATTTCAAGCAGCTAAGGATAATTTCTATTATAACCTCCAACATATAAAAACTATTCACATTCCTTAACACTCCCTAATTTAGAATAAAAACTTTGTCAGGGAATTAAAATCAAAATATCATTTCTTGCAAATTTAAAAGTTGTCACTCTAAGGTTACAAATAATAATTAATAGTACAATGTTTAATAATAATTTTTTAGATAAATTAATTTAAAAGTAAGGACTACACTAAATGTTGTTATTATGTGTGGTCTTTTTTATTTTTTAAATAAAGCTCGATCAACTCACGTATTCGAGTTTCCGGAACATTTAAAGGTAAAAGGGATAGCTTTATGCCATCCCTTCTTTTTTATTAATGCTTCAAAAATAAGCTATCAAGAAAAAATCTCTTCATAGCTTATTTTTAATAGGCATTATTGTTTACCGCTCACTAGTTGTGTGGATGGTTTTAAAAAGAACCATACGATACATAACGTGACGAGCGCTAATATAAAAGTACCCATATAAATAAAGTGGACACTGGAAGCTAATGCCTCTTGCGATTTGCTTACTATGTTTGCTGTTGTTCCAGCGTGTCCACCAGAAGATACAAGATCCAAGTTTTGAACACCACGCGCATGAATCATCGTATTGAAAAGCGCCCCAAAAACTGCAGCGCCTAATGTTTGGCTAAATGTATTGATAAATGTATTTAATCCGATTGCTGTGCCGCGCGTTTGATTTGAAACAGCTATTTGAATCGTTACCATGTAAATAGGTGAAACAAGTCCCATTCCTAGTCCGAATAATCCAACGCCAACATAAATAAGGAACGCTGGTGAAGTGATGGACAATGTAAATAATGAGAAGGCAGCAACGGACAGTACGCAAACACCGAGTAAAATAATTTGTTTCGTATTGAAGCGACCTACTAGTTTGCTAGAGAAAATCGTACCAACTGTCCACATAACAGGAAGAGGCATTAAAATAAGCCCTGCGTCTGTCGCATTTTTCCCTAATACACCTTGGCTCCAAATTGGTAAATACATTGTTAGACTAATAAGCATAGCACCTGAAATAAGTGTTAGGATATTAATAATAGATAATGTACGATTAGCGAAAAGTGCTAGCGGAATTAATGGTTCCGGCGATTTTTTCTCAATAAATAAGAAAATAATAAATGATACAACCGCAAAGATTAATAGACTGATAATGCTCATATCTCCCCAGTTGTTTTTGCTACTACCTGTTAATAGCGCATATAGGAGAGCAATGGCACTTAATGAGAACACGGTTGCTCCAAGATAATCGATATGATGCTTTGCAGGTTTAACAGATTCTTTGTAATAAATAACGATCATTAAACAAGCAATAATGCCAAATGGTACGTTTAAGAAGAAGATGTAGCGCCAAGAAAGCGAATCTACTAAAAAACCACCAACTAATGGTCCGATTACACCTGAAATACCCCAAACAGCACTAATCCAGCCCTGTGCTTTAGCGCGGTCTTTCACTTCGCTATATAAGTCACCGATAATCGTCATGGTGATTGGCATAATAGCACCCGCGCCTAGACCTTGAAGGGCACGAAAGACAATCAGCTGTTCCATCGATGTGACGATACCGCAAAGTGCAGAGCCGACTAAAAAGATGGTAGCTCCAATAAGTAAAACCTTTTTGCGTCCAAATAAATCCGCCAGTTTCCCATAGATTGGCGTTGAAACAGCTGTGGCAAGCATATAAATGGCATAGACCCAACTAACAAGTTCAACACCCGACAAATCACTTGTGATACGGGGGATGGCTGTACTAATAATGGTTCCTTCTACAGCAGAAAGGAATGTCATTAACATTAATGACATAATCACTTTTTTTCTCATATGTTTCCTCTTTACTTCCATAAAGTTAAATTATATATAACTTACATTTAAATCTTTCAAATAACAATAGTTGACCTGTATATGAACCAATCGCAAATAACGGATAATGTGATATAACGAGTGTACTGTTAAAATTTTAGATAAAATGCAAATAAAATTTAAGTCTAAAGTAAAACAGACGTATTTTCAAATACAATTTATCGCGCGCCGTGCTAATTCTCTTTTCGTAAATTTTCCTTATTTGACGAATAGGTTTTGATATAAAACCCTTCCGTCTCTGACCATTCCGCATACAAAATATCATGAATAGCCGTATATCCTTCCTTTTGCAGTGCGTCATATAGCCATTCTTTCGACTTGCCTGTATACTTTAAAATTTCTTCATTAATTTCCCCATCATCAACAAATAAGAAATTAATCGACTCGTCATCTGGCTTTAAATTCAGCATAGCTGGTGTGACCGTATCGAACTTAGCATATTTTTTTAAGCTGACAGTACCACCAGGCTCTAAGTACAAATCACAAACTTCTCGAAGTGAGAAGACCCCTTGTTGGCGCAACATAATGCGCAATTGCTCCATTTCTAAGTGATTCGCTTCCAGTTCCTTTAGATTGAATTGACCATCTTTCATTAAAATGGACGTCTCCCCTTTCAGCAGAACTCTAAATTTATCGAAGCGCTGTGAGGCAATTTCAATGATAAAGAGCATGACACCCCATACGCTGACCGCAAACCAAACATGAAGCGGTGTAATTTTATTATCATAGATACTTTCTTCTAAAATGCCACCAAGTACAATGGAGTAAATAAAGTCAAAGGGAGTAAGCTGTGATATTTCTTTTTTGCCTAACAAACGCGTGACAATTAATAAAGCAATGAATCCAAAAAATAACTTCAATCCAATATTCATATAGGTCATGCATACGACTCCTTCACTGGTTTTTACTTTTATCTACAATGAGCTAATAAAGCCGCCAGACGTTGCCACATCTTCCTTCCATAGCTGTAGAACTCTATACCCTTTGTGTTGAAATTTTCAACCTTATCAAATAATGGTTAAGGTATACTGTTGCTATAGCATGAACTAATTAGAGCTGGAGGAAATTATGCATATTGAAAAGGGAACGGAATGTAATATAGAAGAACTTGAAGCTTTATATAATGATTTAAATGATTATCTGGATGCGCATATTAATTACCCTGGGTGGAAAAAAGGCGTCTATCCTGTAAAAGAAACGGCTATACAGGGTATTGAAGAAGGCACTTTATATGTCATGAAAGATGGGCATCATATTGTGGGCACTGTGATTTTAAGACAGGAGCAAGAAGCAGCTTATGCAAAGGCGAATTGGCCGATGCATTTAGAGGATGAAGAAATAATGGTTATTCATACTTTTGCAGTACATCCTACATATTTGAAAAAAGGGATTGGCAAAAAATTAATGGATTTTATTATTCAACATAGTAAAGACATGAAGTTAAAGGCAATTCGCTTGGATGTCTATGAAAACAATAAGCCAGCTATCCAACTTTACAAAAAATATGGATTTCAGTATGTTGATACAATCGATTTAGGATATGGCAAATATGGTTTAAATAATTTTGAACTGTATCAAAAGTTATTATAAATTATCGTATTAGCGAGCAGTTAGTCTTGTCAGATTAACTGTTTTTAATTTCAATTATTAGAAAATATAGAATTGACAAAAATATTGTTTTAGTTTAAAGTAACGAATAATTGAATGGAGGAGAGAATATGTCGGTATTCAAACGTCTAATAGCCACAACTACACATCATCATACTCATTAGTCTTGCTATCTTTATTATTTTTTTAATAATGAATAGGAAGACTATTTCTCATGAAATCGTATAACTAAGCCGAAATTGGAGCTTATGTTAGGACGGTTTTTTTATTTTCCAAAAAACGAAGGAGTGAAAAGGATGAAGAAAATGGATTATCAAAATGTACGAGGAACGCAAGATTATTTACCGGAGCAAGAGCTGATTCGACGAAAAATTCGCCGTACGTTGGAAGATACATTTATTGCATACGGCTGCAAACCTTTAGAAACACCAATCATAAACTATACGAGCTTAATGGCATCTAAATATGCTGGGGGTGCGGAAATTTTACAAGAGATGTATCAGCTATCAGATCGAGGACAACGGGACTTAGCACTACGTTATGATTTAACGATTCCATTTGCAAAAGTCATTGCCATGAATCCGGCATTACCGATGCCATTTAAACGTTATGAAATTGGCAAAGTGTTTCGAGATGGTCCGATTAAAGCGGGGAGATTTCGTGAGTTTACACAATGTGATGTAGATATCGTAGGGGTTGATTCACAAGTAGCAGAAGCTGAATTGATGATGATGGCTTTAGATGCGTTTGATAAGTTGGAACAGGATGTGGTCATTCACTATAACAACCGTAAGTTATTAGTTGGCTTACTTGGATTTTTCGGTGTCAGTCCTGATGACCAAAGCCGAGTTATTTTAATTCTAGATAAAATAGAAAAAGTGGGCAATAGTACTGTTATAGCGGAATTAACAGAACTAGGTTTAGAGGCATCGGTAATAACGAAAATTAAAAATTTCTTGCAAGACAATCGAAAAAATACGCTTGCTTATTTCGCTCAATTTGAGGAACCTGTCATTCAAGAAGGATTAGCTGAAATGCTAGAACTAGAACGCTATTTAAGTACGTTAGGCATTACGGCAAGTTGTCTATTTAATCCATTGCTCGCTCGTGGGCTAGAAATTTATACGGGCACGATTTATGAAATGTTTGTACGCGATGGTCGCATCACATCAAGTATTGGTAGTGGAGGGCGCTATGACAATGCAATCGGCGGTTTATTAGGAGGCGCAGATACGTTTGCCACTGTCGGAATATCATTTGGGCTAGATGTTATATTTACAGCCATGATGCTCGCTCAACAACCGGATGCAGCACCATTGGTTGATATTTATATTATTCCTATCAACACAGTAGCGGAATCGCTTGTATTAGCAAAGACTTTACGTAAAGAATATCGCGTTGAAGTCGAGCTTAGTGGCAAAAAAGTAAGAAAAGTAATGGATAAAGCAAATCGTGAGAATATCCCATATGTGATTGTGTTGGGAGAGGAAGAAGTGAGGCAAAATCACTATATTGTAAAAAATATGGACACAGGAGAGACCACGAGTAAAAAGTTTATGTTCCATTCAGTACGATAAAGGACGTAAGGGGATGACAATATGGAAGTGCGTATTTTACAGCCATCAGATGCTCTGCTGTATCAAAAACTACGATTAACTGCATTAAAAACCGATCCACAAGCGTTTGGTTCAACCTATGAGCGTGAAGTGAACTTCTCATTAGAAACGGTAGCAGCACAATTAGAACCATCGAACGATCAATTTGTACTTGGTGCTTTTCATAATGATGGTTCATTAGTAGGGATCGTTACTTTTATGCGTGAAAACAGCCTTAAAACACTTCATAAAGGGAATGTTTTTGGCATGTATGTAGCACCTGAAGGAAGAGGGCGAGGATTAGGAAAATTACTTATGGGTGAACTAATTAAGAGGGCGAAAAATTGTGAGGGCTTGGAGCAAATTAACTTAACAGTGGTCTCTAATAATATTTCAGCCAAACAGTTATATAAGTCATTAGGCTTTGAGTTGTATGGTGTAGAACGAAATGCCCTCAAATTTAATGGACAGTATTGTGATGAGGATTTGATGGTGTTACATATTTAACGGCAAAAGATTATTTTTTATTTCCCGGAAAATAGTATTGTTGGGAAATATAAATCGCAGGAGTAAGAAGACAATATTAGCGTCTATTTTGAGTTATTTAATCATTTACTATATTAGAGAACCTTTTGCTACATGAAAGGAGAGGAGGATTTGCATCTTTTTATAGAGAACGTAAAAGATGTAGCATTTTTAATAATCGTACTTTCAAGTTTCGTTTATCGCAGACAACTTAAATTAACGAAATGGAAGAGAAAGCTGACGAAAGGCGAATGGCTAATGTATATACTAACGTCCATCGCTCTTCCAATTTATTTCATTATTTATTATGTTCAACTTTTCGGGACATAAAAAGAATAGTGTATGTAGACAAAAAGTAGTTGGAGAAAACCTTTCTTCAGCTACTTATTTTATTTGTATTAGATAATGTATATTTATCCATCCTAAATAATCTAAAAATAGATATTGAAATTCATTCTTTACAAAATTATAATGATAATGATTATCATTATCGACTATATAATTTTTGATAGGAGGAAAAGAAATTGAATTCTGTTAAATTATTAAGTTTTAGAAAGATGGTAATGTTTTTAGTGTTACTATTCGCATTGGTGTTAGTCGGATGCGGAAATAAGGAATCTGAGGAAGCTTCTAATGCGGATGATAACAATACGACGCAAGAATCTAGTGCTGACAATAGCAGCACTGAAGAACATAGTAGCCGAGAAGTCACACATTCATTAGGAACGACAACAATCGAAGGCATCCCTACAAAAATTGTGACGCTTTACCAAGGTGCGACAGATGTCGCGGTGGCAATGGGCATAAAACCTGTAGGGGTTGTAGAATCTTGGGCAGATACGCCATATTATGATTATTTACAAAAAGACTTAGAAGGTGTTCCTCTATTAGGGGAGGAAACACAGCCTAACCTTGAAGAGATTGCTAAGCTTCAACCGGATTTAATTATTGCATCGAAAAATCGTCATGAGGAAATTTATGAACAATTATCGCAAATTGCACCGACTGTTGTGCATCAAGATGTGTTTGACTTTAAAGGCACAATTAATTTAATCGGAGAAGCGGCTCATAAAGAAGATAAAGCAAAAGAGCTGCTTGAAAAATGGGAAAGTCGTATAGCAGATTTCCAAACAAAAATTAAAGATAAGTTAGGCGATAAATGGCCAATCAGTGCTTCGGTTGTCAATTTTAGAGCAGACCATGCACGTGTTTACCCAGCAGGTTATGCTGGTGAAATTTTAACAGAGCTTGGCTTTAAAGGGCCGAAAAATATTACAGAAAATCCACTGCCTATCGTCCTAAGGTTTACGGATAAAGAAAGTATTCCGCAAATGGATGCGGATGTTATCTATATGTTCTATATCGATGATGAAGCGACGAATAAGACAATGGAAGAATGGACAAGCCATCCATTATGGAAAGAGCTTGAAGCTGTGAAAAACGACCAAGTATACCGTGTTGAAGAGGTGTACTGGAATTTTGCAGGTGGGATTTTAAGTGCACATATTATGTTGGATGATATTTATGACAGATTTGAGCTAGAAAAATAAGCGACTGTTCATAAATTAGCAGGGAATGGCGGACAGTCATTTCCGTTAATCAAATGGGGGGCTCAGCATATGAGTCCCTTCATTTCTAACAACTACTTCCTCCAGGGTTAGTGGCAGTAGTTTAAAAGAAACTAGAAATATGGATAAGAAAGTAGGAGTGCAATGCAAAATTTGCTTACCAGTACCTCAATGAAAAGAAGTGTTTTGATTATTTGTTGTGTGTTGCTGATCGTAGCATTTATTTTAAGTGTAGCTCTTGGTCAAACGTCTATTCCATTTCAATTAGTGTACGATGCCTTTTTCAATTATGATGCATCAAATTCAGAGCATGTTATTATTCGAACATCTCGTTTTACAAGAGCTGTCGTTGCTACTGTAGTTGGAGCTAGTCTTGCTATAGCAGGGGCGCTAATGCGGGCTTTGACGAGAAATCCTTTAGCCGCTCCAGATATTTTAGGCGTTAACGCAGGCGCATTATTTTTTATTGTATGTGCCATTACCTTTTTTTCCATGGATTCGCTTATTCATTATATGTGGGTTGCATTTTTAGGAGCTGGTATTGCGGGAGTTCTTGTTTTTTTCCTAGGTTCATTAGGAAGAGACGGTCTTACACCTATTAAAATAGTGCTAGCTGGTGCAGCCATTTCGGCATTGTTTATATCTTTTACACAAGGTTTATTAGTGATCGATGAGCAAGGCATACAAAGCGTATTGTTTTGGCTAGCGGGTTCTGTTTCAGGAAGAAATCTTGATATGCTGTTGCCTGTACTACCGTTCATTGTACTAGGTGGTAGCTTTGCCTTTTTTATGGGCAGGTCCATCAATATTTTGCAGTCAGGTGATGATATTGCAAAGGGTTTAGGGCAACGCACCATTTTAACGAAAGTCGTTATGGGGATTATTGTTATCTTACTTGCTGGCGGGTCTGTCGCAGTTGCGGGTTCTATCGGGTTTATCGGCTTAATTGTTCCGCATATGGCAATGGGTTTAGTGGGCACAGACTACAGATGGATTATACCGTTTAGCGCAGTAATTGGTTCAACCTTACTATTGTTAGCAGATATTGCAGCTCGCTTTGTTATTATGCCGTTAGAAATGCCGATTGGTGTTATGACAGCCTTTATTGGTGCACCCTTCTTCATTTATATAGCTCGAAGGGGGTTAGCGAGAAATGCATAATTATATAACAGTTCGTACAAAATCGGATAAAGTATCGTTTCAACTATCTAAGAAAGTAGCGATGATGATTATTCTCCTTTGTATTTTGCTATGTGGCATGATGATGCTTGCTCTTTCAGTAGGTAGTGATTTTATATCTCCCGTGACGGTGGTAAAAGAATTGTTTGGCTATGGTACGGGTGAATATTTATTTACAATCCAAACATTACGTCTCCCGAGAGTTTTACTTGCGGCGTTAGTTGGCATGGCACTTGCTGTATCGGGATTAATATTACAGGGCATTATTAGAAACCCTTTAGCGGCGCCGGATATTATTGGTGTAACTAGCGGCGCATCAGTAGGTGCACTACTATTTCTTGCTTATGCAACTGTGAGTATTCATTTTTTACCATTAGCAGCCATTATAGGAGCGGGTGTCGTATCAACAATTATTTATCTGTTGTCTTGGAAAAAGGGCGTCACACCTATTCGTATGGTGTTAATCGGAATCGGTATTTCAGCATTTGCGAAAGGGATCGTGACCATGCTGATTGTTATGGGGGAGGAAGTTCGTACTTCAAGAGCTTATATATGGCTTACAGGTAGCTTGTATGGTGCCAATATGCAAGATGTTTATTTATTGCTACCTTGGGTTGTCTTTTTAAGTTTGTTCACCTTTATTATTGCAAGAGTTATCAATGTTAAGGAATTAGGTGACGATATTGCATTAGGGGTAGGGGTGAAGGTACAAATTTTCCGATTATTATTCCTGTTAATCAGTGTTATGTTAGCTGGCACTGCTGTAGCTTTTGTAGGGGGTATCGCCTTTGTTGGATTAGTAGCTCCCCATATTAGTAGAATGATGGTGGGACGATCATTTGCAGCGCTTATTCCCATTTCATCGATGGTCGGTGCCATTATCGTAATATTTGCAGATATTATTGGCCGTACAGCATTTCTACCAAAAGATTTACCAGCAGGTGTGTTTACAGCAGCAATTGGTGCCCCATTTTTTATTTACTTACTGTTCCGTACAAGAAATCAATGACGTAATGACAGCGCAATAGCAATACGCAGGGCGCTAAACAGGGTCTTATTTAATTGAACAATATGAGAAAGTAGGTGTAGCTATTTTGAATCATATATTAGAAGCGGAAGCATTAACAGTGAGCTATGGTAATGTCAATATTCTAGAAGATTTACATTTACAAGTACCAAAAGGGAAAATTACGGTTTTAGTAGGTGCGAATGGTTGTGGTAAATCTACATTGCTACGGACATTTGCCCGCTTAATAAAACCGAAGGACGGCCATGTATTATTGGAAGGAGAAAAAATACGGGATTTATCGACAAAGTCGGTTGCCAAACGGTTAGCAATACTGCCGCAGGGACCGATAGCACCTGAAGGATTGACCGTTTTACAGCTAGTTAAACAAGGTAGGTATCCACACCAAAGTTGGGTGAAGCAATGGTCTACAGAGGATGAACAAATTGTAAACGACGCATTAGAAGCGACGCAGATGACTCCATTTGCAAATAGCCCCGTCAATGCATTGTCGGGCGGACAGCGACAGCGCGCTTGGATTGCGATGACATTAGCACAAAAAACAGATTTAATTTTATTAGACGAGCCAACTACTTATTTAGATATGGCGCACCAAGTAGAAATTTTAGATTTATTATTTGATTTAAATAGTAGGGAAAATCGCACAGTCGTAATGGTTTTGCATGATTTAAATTTGGCTTGTCGTTATGCGCACCATATTGTTGCCGTGCGCGATAAAAAAATTTATGCCCAAGGAAAACCAGAAGATATTGTTACGATTGATTTGGTTAGGGATGTATTTGGGATGGGTTGCACAATTATGAATGATCCTTTATTTGGCACACCTTTATGTGTACCGCATGGAAAGGGGATTAAGTGTTGTCTTAGAGCCTGAGCAGGAGGGATTTTTATGTTAAATGTACAACAAAATAGACGATTAACACCCTCAGAGGTAGCGATTTTGACAGAGAACTATCGCTTTACGGAAACGAATTTGCCACCTTCTCCTTTTTCAATCGATTCAAAGGGTTTACTTTGTGGTGAGCAATGCCGTCTATACTTACAAACAATTTCGCCTATTTTTAATTCCACTTCTTTACTGGCTACTGCTTCTTTATTTGGCAAGCGCTATTGTGTTTGTACGATGGCGGCACCGCTATATGCGATGTCAAGGCTACAGAAGGGTTTGGATGTGTCGATTGACAATGCACGTGTGGAGTCAAGCTACCAAGAAGAATTATGGCTTCCGCGCATAGGCTTAGTCGATGCACAAGTATCTGTGCCAATAAGCAACAGAGCAAAATGGCGAGATCAAATACTGCATGACATCTTTGCTGAAAATATCGCTAAAGTTTGGATGGCTCTATCGGGTACTGCTAAAGTTTCGAAAGCTGTTTTATGGGAACACGCGGCTATGTATTTGCATTGGTTTTATGAAACCCAATTTCGACAAGGGGCAAGTGAACGGGAAATAGCCTTTTTAGAAGAAGATTATCAATACATTATGTCAGAAGCATCAGGTGAGATTTTTGGTGAACGTAAAAATCCGTTTACACGCTACAATACCCAAAAGGTCAAGACGAACAGAACTGACGAGCCGATTAGGCTACGGAAGACCTGCTGTTATTATTATTTAACCTCTGAAGAAGAACATGATTATTGTATATCATGCCCCAAAATGACAACGTAACGTTAACACTGTATGTGCGGTGGATGCTAATAAACAGGAACCACCTTTCTAGGAAACTCTACAATTGATGCTTGGCACAAGAAATAAAGTCCGCTTGTGCCAAGCATTAATTGTCATTACTAACATCACTATATCCCCAGGTTATTCGTAGTTCCTCCTAAATTGTGGATTATTCTAACTTGAAAATTGTAGAGTTCATTGTTATTATATAAATGATAATGATAATCGTTCTCAATTAATTTGGAATGGGAGGAGTAGGTGTGACACAACAAATAAGCAATTTACAAAATAAAATTATTCTCCAAAAGGCAAAGGAAATGGGCATCACCTGTACACCTTTACTTGCGGATTGTGAAGATTTTTTAGAGTTATCTTATAAAGGTAAAACAATTATTATCAATAAATCACGATCGCATCAGCTGTTATTGATAAGTGGATTGCTAGCACAAAATAAAGAAGCGACAAACAAGTTGTTGGCGAGGAACCATTTACCCATTGCCGATACGCTAACAGTAGAGGAGATTAGTGAACAAAGTATTCAATTTTTAGTAAGGAACGAAGCGGTCGTTGTAAAACCAATTAATGCAAAATGTAGTTTAGGTGTAACGATTGGCATTAAGACAGTAGAACAATTAATGCAAGCTGCTATCGTTGCAAAACGCTATAGTGAAAAGATAATGATTCAAAAATATGTGCCCGGCCATGATTATCGGGTGTTAGTAATAGATGGTGAGATGATTGGTGTTTTAGAATACCGATCGGCCTTTGTAGAAGGGGATGGCTATTCCACTATTCGGCAATTAATTGGTCATTTAAACGATAAGCAACTGAAAAAAAACACCCTTGATGGGCATATGAGCTTTCAAACGATTGAAGCCGAATCTAGCGAGTTGCTACACATTTTACGACAAAATGGCTATACGCTTGAGGATGTATTAGCAAAGGGGCAACATCTCGATTTATTTACCGATGACAATATGTTAGTAACAGCTTTTTATGATGTTGTAACAGATCGCACTGCTGATATATGTCCAGAAAATATTGATATGGCAATTCGAGCAGCAAAGGCACTGCGAATTGATGTGGCAGGTATCGACATTCGTTGTTTACATATTGATAAACCATTAGACGAGTCAAATGGAGTCATATTAGAAGTAAATGCCTTGCCGGATCTAGTGGACCCCTCGATTTATTTTGCAGAGACTACGAAAAATGCAGCTGAATCATATTTAACCTATCTATTTGCAATAGAAAAGGAGCAGTGACAACATGGCAGCAGACAATATGCAAGAGACGTATTTAACGTTTCAGCGTGAGCGTGAATCAAATGCACGTGCATATTCACGACATTTCCCATTTATTCTACAAAAAGCGCAAGGTGTAATGGTGACAGATGTAGAGGGCAAGCACTATTACGATTGCTTGGCGGGAGCGGGGACATTGGCTTTAGGTCATAATCATGAGGTCATAGTTGCGGCGATTAGGGACGTACTGGCGCAACAAATTCCGCTTCATACGCTCGACTTGGCGACACCATTGAAAATTGAGTTTATGCAAGAAATCTTAGCTATTTTACCGGAGGAATTAAAGCATGTCGCCAAAATCCAGTTTTGTGGCCCTACCGGAGCAGATGCCGTGGAGGCTGCAATTAAACTAGTGAAACATGCTACAAAAGGTAAATCTATTTTGGCATTTCAAGGGGGCTATCACGGCTCTACACAAGCGACGATGTCCATGAGTGGTAATTTATCAAAAAAACAGCATTTACAAAGCCTCCTACCAGATGTACATTTTCTACCTTTCCCCTATGAATATCGTTGTCCATTCGGCGTTGGAAAGGGCATGACAGCTACCATTAGTGCGCAATATATTGAGTACTTATTGGATGATTGTGAAAGCGGTATAGCGAATCCGTGTTGTGTCATTGTAGAAACGGTACAAGGTGAGGGAGGTGTTATTCCGGCAGATCTAACATGGCTTCAACAATTGCGTAAGATGACTGCAGAACGCAATATCCCATTAATTATCGATGAAGTACAATCTGGGATTGGTCGAACTGGGAAAATGTTTTCTTTTGAACATGCAGGCATCGTACCAGATGTCATCATTTGCTCAAAAGCGATTGGAGGTAGTTTGCCGATGTCTGTCGTGATTTATCATGGGGCATTGGATCAATGGCGGGCAGGTGCGCATACGGGCACTTTTAGAGGCAATCAATTAGCAATGGCTACAGGCTTAGCGACATTGAAATATTTACGCGAACAGGATGTGCTACACAATGTGGAAGAAAGAAGTGCTCAATTTTTTACAGCATTAAATCAGATGCAACATCAGTATCCTGAAATCGGTGACGTCCGAGGAAAGGGATTAATGATAGGTGTGGAAATAGTCAATCCCCAGAAGCCTATGGATCGGTTAGGACATTATCCGCCTAATGGAAGGTTAGCTGCTACAATACAGAAAAAATGTTTTGAACATGGATTAATGATCGAAGTTGGTGGACGTAAAGGGGCTGTACTAAGATTTTTACCGCCGCTAATAATCACTAAAACGGAAACCGAAAAAGTATTAGACATTTTTGCTACGTCTGTACAACAAGCGGTTGCATTGCATGCATGATGTTAAAGACGGCAATGATTAAAAGTCATTCAGCATTAATTGCCATATTTATCGCAGCTTTTTCATTAGTACTTACGAATAGTTCCATTAATATTTTATTGCCGAACTTTATACAGTTATATGACATTAATGCTACTACTGCGGGGTGGGTGATTTTAGCATATTTGTTGTCAATGACAGTAACAATGCCGCTCACACCGCTTATTGTAGATCGCCTCGGGAGAAAAAGAGCGTATATAACGGGCGTAGCTATTTACGGACTTTCTTCTATTATAGGAGGTTTATTTGATCAATACGTGCAAGTTATATTGCTTGTCCGTTGTCTACATGGGATTGCAGGTGGCATTATGATTCCGCTATCTCTCAGTCTACTCTTTGATGTGTACGAGCAAGAAGTGCACGGACGAGTAGCGGGTATTTGGGGTATCCAGCTAACCATTGCATCAATTATAGGGCCAACTATTGGAGGGCTCATCATGCAATTTGGTCAATTACAATATCTTTTTTGGATGAACGTACCTTTTGCTCTCGTATCATTGCTTCTATGTGCTACGCAGATTGATTCATATACAGCGATGCGAAAAAAAGACATGGATGTGCTGGGCATCCTTTATTTAGTAATCAGTGTTTGTATGCTAAGCGTCAGCATTCAACTGTTGCTCAAGCAGGTTCTTCCGATGTGGATATTAATCGGTCTGCTTTTAGGGGGTATCCTGTTATTATTACGTTTCATTCGGTTGGAAAATAAGAAAAGCGAGCCATTATTAAATTACAAGCTACTAAAGCGCAAGACAATTTTTGCTATTGCAGTGCTAATTGCTGCTATACAGGATATGGTCATGCTTGGTGCAATTTTTGTCTTGCCACTGCTATTTCAGGAAGTCTATCAACTACCGTCGTCAGTAGTAGGTGCTATGTTTATTCCTACAGCGATCGCTACAAGTTTGTTTATGTGGTTAGGTGGGCATTGGTTGGATAAAGGAAAATCTAAAAATTTTATAGTCGTAGGCATTGTGATTGTAGCCTTCTCTATTTTGTCCTTTGCGTTTTTATCAAATTCTGCATCGATTATCGTGTTAATGTTGCTGATGTTTGGAAGAGGGGTTGGTGGAGGTCTATCCAATATGACGGTTACGACCATTGGGCTTCATACACTTTCACAAGAAGAGTTACACGAAGGTTCGGCTTTAGCTAGTACTATTGAGCGTTTTTCTTCATCTTTTGCCGTCATGTTGCTCACGATTTATTATGACTTCAGATGGAACATGTTAGTGAATGCAGGTGTTTCTTTAGCAGACGCTAAATGGATGGCAATTAAAGAGGAATGTATGATTTTGGGGGGCATCATGTTGGTTACTGTTCCTTTTGTCTTATATATAACAAGAAAGAGAGTTGACATTGGTGTTCATTAAAGAAAGGGCTTTGCAAAGTCATTATGAGAAGCAAGCAGCTAACTATAGTTGTAAAGTGTTGCTAAATTGTTATTTGCGAGAATGCTATGAAAATCAAAAACAGCTATTGAAAATAAATAGACAAGACCATACATTTTCTCTTTCTTTTCGTGCAGGTCAGGAAACGATTATCGGAAAGTTTGCTTTTTATTCACCTATTGGTGAGCATGAATATGCGTATTTATCTTTGCAGAACGGTCAAGCATTAAGCTATTCCTATCTTGCTGCATTGATTGTGCAAGAATTTACGCAATTGAACCCCGCCATCACACCTGACCATGTGCAAAATTTTATGGAAAGGGTAGAAAATAGCTATCGTAATATGGCCATATTTTTGGAGCACTCTGCAGAAAAACCGCTAAATGATTATTTAACATCCGAACAGTCATTACTATATGGGCATCCCTTTCATCCATACCCAAAAAATACGATGGGCTTTACACCGCAAGAAGTCGCCACCTATTGCCCTGAATTACGTACATCTTTTTCACTTTGCTATATCGCCGTTCAACAAGATATTTTTCAAGAAACATGGGTCAACGAGTCGGCAGCTTGTGAATTTTTGCAAAAGTTTGATGAAGGTGTTCGTCAGCAGTTGGAGTTTGTCGATCATCACTATCGTCTTCTACCAATGCACCCTTGGCAATATGCGTATGTGCAAACGTTAGATGCTGTTAAAACATATGAAAGACAGCAAAAGATTCGCTTTTTAGGAAGTGGTGGTCCTATTTGTTATCCTACATCATCTGTGAGAACAGTCTATATCCCGCAATTAAACTGTAATTTAAAGCTTTCATTGTCAATTCAAATTACCAATATGCTTCGCATCAATAGCCATGAGCAAATGACAAGAACGCTTGATGCTGCACAATATTTGTTGGAGCAAGATTGTTTGGTAGAGGAGCAATATACAAAGGTTCTTTACGAAACAGGTGTCTGTACATGCAGTTTTGATGATGAGCAACTAACTGCTCTATTTACAATAGCCTATCGACCGATGGTGTTGAATGAATCCTCAACATATGTTGTTGCGAGCTTACTTGAAGCTCCAATCCAAGGAAAACCTTGTCGTCTTTACGGCTGGCTGAAAGACCAAAATGTAGAGCAATGGTTTCGACAATATATCCGTATTTCTTTATTGCCTATTGTTAGACTTGCTGACAAGAAAGGTATCCACTTTGAAGCACATTTACAAAATACACTTGTGACGATACGGGAGGGCAAGCCATATATTTTTTGGATTCGAGATTTAGAAGGTGTTAGTATCGAACAACATAAAGTCGTAGCACCGATACAAGCAAGAGGGCCATTGTTTTATGAAAAAGAGCAAGCATGGTCACGGACAAAATACTATTTCATGGTCAATCATCTAGGGTCGTTTATCCATGCCCTTGCAAGAGATTTCCAGTTAAGTGAGGGCTTTTTTTGGTGCATTGTTAGAGAAATGCTTCTGGAAGAATGGCAACAGACGGGAAGCGAATTAATTGCGCATCTGTTAACGACCACTGTATTTGATGCGAAGAAAAATTTGTATAGTTGTTTAATTGGGAAAAGTGAAACACCAGAATATGTTGCAGTTAAAAATGCTCTGTATAAGGGGAATGAACTTATATGAAACCAATTTTAATGCCAGCAAATGGGGCGTCCTACGATACAGTACAGGAACGATTAAAATGTCAAACATTAGAGGCATTGTTTTTTGAAGAAATAATTCCTGTGACGAAAAATGGACGGCATGTTGCCTTTCAAGGACAAAATGCTCGGGGAGAGACGGTCTTTTATACATGTGAAGTAGTAGACAAATGGTCGTTCGGTCGGATTAAAGTGAAGCCGTATTCCATTAAAAGACAGGGAGATGCAAATGTTAGCATCTTTACATTGCTTGACGAAGTCGTTCAGCGGACGTTGGATGGGCAAAATACAACTAATTTTGTCCATGAATTATTGGAGACTTTTGTGAAGGATAGTCAAGCGAAAAGCAGCCAGCCATCGTCCATAGCCGCAGAAGACTTACACTATGAGGCGTTGGAAAGCCACATGATTGATGGTCATCCCTATCATCCTAGCTATAAATCTCGTATAGGTTTTTCGTTAGCAGATAATTATTTATATGGCCCGGAATTTAATCAAAATATAGCATTGACTTGGCTTGCAATACACCATGATTTTGTAGATATCGCGGTAATGGAACCAATAGCAGTCGAGGACATGTATCGCCATCATTTGCAACCAGAGGAGTTAGCGCATTTTAAACAACAATTGCGAGCACAAACAGAAGATGAGGAGGAAGCTTATATTTTTCTTCCAGTCCATCCTTGGCAATTTGAACGGATTGTATCGACAATCTTTTACCCGCAGATTGCTGATGGGACGATTATTATATTAGGAAAATCGAATAGCACATATCGAGCACAGCAATCGATTCGCTCGTTATCTCATCGTCATAGCGCACAAGCGAGTTATTTAAAATTGCCACTAAGTATTACAAATACGTCCACTAGCCGTATTTTAGCGCATCATACGACACAAAATACACCTCTTATTAGTGCTTGGCTGAGTCGAGTCATAAATAATGATGAATACTTACAAAAGTGCCGCTTCACGATTTTAAAAGAGACAATCGGGGTATCTTTCCGCTATCAGAAATTAGCTGTTATTCAATATCCATTGGCTTACGGAACGTTAGGTGTCATCCATCGGGAAAATATTGCGCAATACTTGGAAGAAGATGAACAAGCATGGCCGTTAAATGCCTTAATGCATAAGCAAAAAAATGGTGAGGCCTTTATCCAACAGACCATTGCGAGATACGGGGTAGAAAAATGGAGTCGAGCTTTACTAGAAACGCTCGTAACGCCCATTGTTCATTTACTCTGTGTCCACGGCATTGCGTTAGAGTCCCATGCACAAAATATTATTCTCGTTTTAAAAAATAATTTCCCACATCGAATCATTGTCAAGGACTTACATGATGGCGTGAGGTTTTGTTCTGAAAAGCTCCTTTATCCAAAATGGGAGCCAAAGTTAAATGCTGAGCCTGCCGCACATCGGCAAGTTAATCGCTATTCATTTTTAAAAACATCAAAAACTTCTGAAGTAAGGGATTATACGTTTGATGCTTTCTTTTTTATTTGTATGTCAGAAATATGTTTTACCCTTGAGGAGTTTGGCTTGCCTGAAGAAGATTTTTGGCGGACTTGTGTTGAAGTTATTTTAGCTTATCAGCAACAACATCCGCAATATAAGGAACGATTCCAAATGTATGATTTGTTTGCGCAAGATGTTTTGATCGAAGAGATGACGAAAAGACGTATTTATGGGGACCACACACTGTATTTTAGAAATATTCAAAACCCTCTTTTGCGGGCATTGGAGTTAGTCAACAATGAAGAAAAATAAGCTGAAAGAGAAAATAGCACGTCATCAAACGGTGTTTGGGTTATTTGTATCGATTCCTCATCCAAGTGTTATCGAATTAATTGGTCATGCAGAATTTGATTTTGTCATTATTGATTTAGAGCATACGACCATTCATTTAGAAATACTAGAGAATATGATTCGCGCAGCTGAGTTACTTGATATAACACCGCTTGTCCGTATTGCGGAGATTGAACGTACTTCGATATTGAAAATCCTCGATTGTGGTGCACAAGGCATTGTCATTCCACATGTAAGCTGTCGACAGCAGGTCGAACAGGTCATTGAATATTGTTATTATCATCCCATGGGTCAACGGAGCTTAAATAGTGGTCGCCCAGCCGCATTTGCGAAAGAGCCGTTAACTGACTATATAGTAGCGGCAAATGAAGAAATCATGATTATTCCAATGATTGAAAACGTAGAAGGCATTCGCAATGCAAAGGATATTTTATCGTTGGCACCTGTTAGTTTTGTGTTAGAAGGAGCGGCTGATTTATCGCAAGCATTAGCGGTACCTTGGCAAACGGAACATCCAACAGTTCGAAATGCACTTGATGATTTATATGACGTTGTAACTATGTGTCACGTACCGTATGCAGCTGTTTCAAGGGATAAGATGCAACATAAACGCTGGGCTGATAAAGGCGTCCGTATTTTTCTATTAGGCGATGATCGAAATACTGCTTTTCGGGCGTATCGACAAAAGAAAATTGATTATCAAAAAATAACTGGAGGCCAATATGAGTGATTCGATACTAGCTGTTATTGAAACATTAAATGCAAACAAAACCGCCCCTGTTTGTGCTTATATTTATGATTTAGACGGTATTCAGGAACATGTAAAACAAATGCGTCAAACGCTGCCAGAGCAAACGTTTTTATTTTATGCCATTAAAGCGAATCCAGATCAACGAATCATAAAGGCGTTATTACCATATATTCACGGCTTTGAAGTGGCCTCCCTCGGGGAATTGTTAAATGTCCGCGCAGTGTCTGAGAAAGTATCCATCTTGTTTGGAGGACCAGGTAAAACAGATGCTGAGTTGGAGATGGCTATACGTCATAACGTTTCTTATATTCATGTAGAAAGTTTACTAGAATTGCAGCGTATTCAAATGCTAGCGCAAAAGTTAAATAAGAAAGTCGATATTTTATTGCGCATTAATTTACGTACAAATGCATTGCCTGCAACGCAAATTACAATGGGAGGCGTCCCGAGTCCATTTGGTTTTGATGAATCTGCTATTCAACAAGCTGTGGCTATCGTTCGACAAGATTCCCATCAGCTCGTACAAATTAAAGGTTTTCATTTTCACTCATTATCAAATAATGTACAGGCGGCATTACATGTTGAAATGGTGCGCTTATATGTGAAGAAGGCACTTGAATGGAAACACTTGTACAACTTAGACTTGCAAGTACTTAATGCTGGAGGCGGGTTTGGTGTCTCCTATAATGAAGCCCCTTCTTTTGACTGGCAACAATTTACCTCCTTATTGCAGGCAAGTGATATTTGGCAAAGTTTAAAGGGTGTACAGCTTTTTTTCGAGCCAGGGAGATTTCTCGTTGCTGATTATGGATATTATGCTACAGAAATATTAGATATTAAACAGTCTCACCAACAGTATTTTGCCATTGTAAGAGGTGGAACCCATCATAATCGATTGCCCGCCTCTTGGGGACATAATCAACCATTTCAGCTTTATGCAAGCGAGACATGGTCCTATGCTATTGAGCGTCCTAGCTTTCAAAATATTAAGGTCAACCTCGTTGGTGAGTTGTGCACACCAAAGGATCGACTGCATAGCGATGCTAATGTTTCTACTATTCGTGTTGGAGATATAGTCATTTTTAAAAAATCAGGTGCGTATTGTTGGACCATTTCACACCATGATTTTTTAGGACATCCTCATCCAGCATTTTATTATATCGAAGGAGGACAGGTTCGATGATCATACAGCAAAGTGCAGCAGCAAGTGAAAAAGCTCGACAAATTATTATGAAAGACTTAATGGATGCATTTTTAGTCGAACAGTTCTTTGTAGAAGAGCAATATTCGAGATTACCTATTCAAGCTGTATCCAAACAAATCGGGGATTTATTTGCTGACTATCACTCCAATGAGGTAATGGTCTATATAGGTAACTTGTGTTTTCTTGTAGAAAAGAGCTTTAAGCAAGGGGAGCAATGGCTAAAAAATTCACCTATTTATCAGCAAAATGCGGAGTGTTGGCAGTTAGTTTCTTCTATTGAAGAACTGGCGCAATCTGTGTTACATGGGGCTCTTTCTGACGATGATTATCAGCATCCTGCTGTGGCAGCATTTTTGCAAGGGCTAACAGTAGCTGTTGAACAAGTAACTTTGAGTATAGAGCAAATGAATGATTATAAGTCTTCGACTCCTCAAACGCCATATGAATGGCATGTGAAAGGAGAGATGATTGCCTCATTTCGAGATCGCCCATTCCATCCACTTGCAAAGGCTAAAATAGGATTTACAATACAAGATTATCAACAATATATGGCGGAATTTGGCCAAACCATCCACCTTCATTGGATTGCCATTCGCCATGATGTCGTAGTAAAGGGCAATGAACAAGCGTCCATTCAATGCTTAGATTTACTAACAGCGCAACAACAACAGGACATAGAGCAGGAATTTAAACAACGGGGGCTACTCCAGAGCGAGTATACGGTTATGCCCGTACATCCGTGGCAGTTACAAAACATAATTTTAAAGGATTTTCAGCAAGAAATAGCAAAGCAAATAATTGTTGTATTATCTACTACAGCGGGTAATTTATTGGCCACTTCATCTGTACGGTCTTTAGCTTTTGATCACCAAACTTGCATGATGCTCAAACTGCCCGTAAGTGTTCTTTCGCTCGGTGCATCGAGATATTTGCCTGTCGTCAAGTTATTAAATGGGCTGGCAGGCGAAAAGCTACTGCGTCAGGCCATTGCTTGCGACCCCGTGTTGATGGAAAAGGTATTAGTATGTGAAGAACGAAATTGGTGGGGCTACATGCCGGAAACAATGGGTCTCTTTGACGATCATCCTCGCCATTTAGCAACACAAATACGCATCTATCCAAAACAATTAATAGATGACAACTATAAAATTATTGCCATGTCATCTTTAGCTGTAGATTTACAAGGTCATCATTATTTAGATGAACTTTTCGGTCATGTTTTATCGAGTGAGCAAGTGATAGATTTTTATACAAAGATGGCGACAATGTTTTATGAAATCGCTATGAGATTATTGAAAGTAGGGATATTACCTGAAATACATGGTCAAAATTGTTGCATCGTGTTAAAAAATAATGAGATTCATGGTTTATTATTTAGAGATCATGACTCCGTGCGTCTCCATATGCCTTATTTAGAGCGTCATCATATCGAAAATCCGCACTATTATATTCGACCAGGTTATGCAAATAGCCTATATAACGAAAGCGTTGAAAAGCTGCTTTTTTATATTCAAACATTAGGGACACAAGTCAATTTAGCTTCTATTATAGAGACTGTTGCGCAAGTGTATGCTATATCAGATCAAACATTGTGGCAAATAACGAAGAAGGCATTAATGAAGGCGGTTGAAATTGTTGATATTCCAAAAGCGGATAAAGATAAGTTATGGACAATTTTATTTGAGCAACAACAATGGCCCGTCAAGCTAATTATTCGGCCATTATTAGAAGCGGATGGTGTTCCAGGCGCGATGCCTTCTGGTAAAGGCAAAGGTACGAATCCATTGTGGAACTTGTAAATCGGCTTATTGCGATTGGGTACATTCCGACATTAAGTTGCATAGGATAATTTTATAATCTGTGAGAGGATTGAGAAAATGTACTATGTTCCTTATTATGTAAATGCGCCAACGTATAGCTATGGCAATCAGCCTAATCACTTACCTGCTTCTCAAGCGGTAGTACTTCCTAATCAAGCTGGCTACGGTCATAATAATCAAATGACTACCGATTTTGGACAACAACCTTTTGTTGTGAATATGGAGCAGGCAACTGAGCTTAATAATACGTACCGCACTGCTATTTGGACAGGAAACCATTTGCAAATTACATTAATGAGTTTGAATGTTGGAGAGGATATAGGGTTAGAAGTGCATCCACATGTGGATCAGCTATTATATATTGAACAAGGGCAAGGGGTTACGCAAATGGGTAGCACGAAAGAAAATTTAAACTTTAGTCGAACTGTCTATGATGATTACGCTATCGTCATACCTGCTGGCACATGGCATAATTTAACGAATACAGGGAATAGCCCATTAAAGCTGTTCTCTATTTATGCACCTCCTAACCATCCTTTCGGTACAATTCATGTTACAAAAGCAGATGCAGAAGAGGGTTACGGTCATTAGCGTTTCAATTTTTATACTGGCAGAGCTGTGATGTATTGCAGCTCTGCTTTTTACATGCAAGAAAAACACTTTCTAGCAGAGTGATTGACGAAATCAAAAATAACGTGTTATAATTATCTCGAATTCAAGATATATTAATTCGAGATAAAAAACAAAGTCTTTGTTAAGTAGTTTGAAGTTGTGCAAAATTAGAAAATCTATACAAGAGAAAACTAAATTACGAAGGAGAATAATCACGATGAGAAAACATACAGAAGGTATTCATCATATTACAGCGATAGTGGGGCATCCCCAAGAGAATGTTGATTTTTATGCAGGTGTTTTAGGTTTACGTTTAGTAAAACAAACGGTCAATTTTGACGACCCTGGCACATATCATCTTTATTTTGGTAATAATGCAGGGCAACCGGGTACGATTATTACGTTTTTCCCTTGGGCAAATGCTTATCAAGGACGTATCGGTGATGGGCAAGTAGGCGTAACAACATATGTTGTACCTGAGGGGGCATTGCCTTTTTGGATTAATCGTTTTGCGAAATTTTCTATTCCATTCAAAAAAGCTGAACGTTTTGGTGAGCAAGTCGTTCAATTGGATGATCCACATGGACTTCATATTGAATTAGTTGCACGCCCACAAGGTGAATTAAATCATTGGACATTTGGTGATGTTACACCAGAGGTTGCCATTAAAGGCTTTGGTGGGGCAACACTTTATTCAAGTCGTCCACAAGAAACAGAAAAAGTATTAACAGAAGTGATGGGACTTGAAAAAATAGCGACAGAAGGCGAATATGCTCGCTTTACATCAAGCGCTGATATTGGAAATATTATTGATTTAAAAACTGTACCTGGTATAAGTGGACAAATGGGTGTCGGAACAGTTCATCATATTGCGTGGAGAGCAAAAGATAATGCGGATCACTTAGAGTGGCAAGAGTATGTAATGAATCATGGGCAGCATGTGACAGAAGTGAAAGATCGAAATTATTTTAACGCTATTTATTTCCGTGAAGCAGGTGAAATTTTATTTGAAATTGCAACAGATCCACCTGGATTTGCACATGATGAAACCATTGATACAATGGGGAGTCAATTAATGTTACCGTTGCAATATGAACCACATCGAGAACAGTTGGAAAGAACATTAATTCCAATTAAAGTTCGTTCATTGGATTGATAAAAGGGGGAGGAATCATTTGATTTCGATTGATCCTAAACATAATACAGAGCGTGAAAACTATAAATTATTAACGGGTAGTATTATTCCTCGGCCGATTGCTTTTGTGACGACAAAGTCGGAGCAAGGTGTTGTCAATGGCGCACCGTTTAGTTATTTCAATATCGTATCATCCAACCCACCGATGCTTTCCTTAGCCATTCAGCGATCGGCAGGGTACTTAAAAGATACAGCTCGTCATATTCAGTATCAAGAACAGTTTGTTGTGCATATTGTAGATGAGGATAATGTGAGCCAGGTGAATGAAACTGCTGCTTCTTTACCTGCTACAGAAAGTGAAGTTGAAAAAGCCAATTTTACAGTTATCGACAGTCATCGCATTAACGTTCCTGGTATTAAAGAAGCAAAGGTTCGCATGGAATGCCGCTTAATCCAGGCCATTCCTTTGAAAAATGGTGAGGAACAGACGGGTGATTTGTTTATCGGTGAAGTTGTACAATTTCATCTAGATGAGGCGATTTATCAGGAAGGGCGAATCGATTCGAAAGCTTTAAAGGCTGTGAGTAGATTAGCTGGATCGAGTTACGCAACAATTGGCGATGCTTTTGAGATAGCACGTCCAAAATAGGAGACTAAAATGCTTTTGAATGGAGGAACGACAAGTAGAAGACCTCCATTCAGAAGCGATTAATTTACATAGGCAGCTTGCTTCACATCTGGTACCCGCAAGTTATATTATTTCCTGACATGCCCAAGCATCAATCTCCACTTTTAATGTAGGTGCAGCTAGTGCAACTACATACAACAGCGTCATACATGGGAAGTGATCGCCAAAAAAGTCGTTCGTCACTTTCTTTCTTTCAGTGGTATCAAAATCTCCAACTAAGTAAAAAACCACTTTTGTTAAATCATTAACAGTCATGCTAGCACACTCTAAATTTTTTTTAATATTGTCTAATGCTATTTTCAGTTGAGCAATTGGTTCTTCAGGCACAGTGCCATCTACTGTCATGCCTATTTGACCTGACAATGTGAGCCATTTATTTGGTCCGGTTATCTCCATTTGGTGTACGTAGGGTGCGACGGGTAGGTGAACTTCCTGTGGATTTCTTGAGATTCTCATTTAATCAATCCTTATCTATTGAATTTTGGCTAGACTGCTAAAATATGTACGAAAATGAACATAAAAGCGTGATTTTCATGCGATTTCTAAAAGAAGTTGCTTTGGATATAAGTGTTTATAAGGTTATAATAGAATTAAAATGCAGGCTATAACGCTGATGTAGCTTTCAATACACAATGATTAATAGTATTGTCTTTCATTTTAATTTGATAAGAGGAAAAAAACTACTTAAAATTGGATTTACTCCTTTAAATAGGGATATTTATGGATAAAGAGAATGCCATATTGGTGTTATTTGATAGATTTATCCCTCAGCTCAAATAATGACATGAAATTTATCTATATTGATGACTAATATTTTGTCTACTTGCTTAATAGATTCGTATTTTGTAAGTTGGCAGTCGAGGCGAAGCCGTTTTGTGGAAGGAGTGAATGCATGAGTAATTTTTTTCGAAGTAATGGATTTAAACGTTTTATTATTCTAGCTGGAATCGCTGTTGCACTCTACTTAATGCGCAGTATGATTAACCTTATTCTTCTCACATTCATTATGACCTACTTAATGAATGAGCTTTCTACTAAGGCGACGAAAGAGTTTAGAAAAATCGCGCCAATTAATGAAAAAGCGATTATTGTTGCGCTATACCTTCTACTTGTAGCCGGAATTATAGCCGTTATTTATAAGTATTTGCCGGTTGTGACCCAACAGATTACACAGCTTTTTGATTTGATAGCAGATTTTAATCTCAATCCAAACGATAACGAGATTGCGAGATATTTAGCGCCGACATTTGAAAAAATTGAACTCGGTAAATATTTGGAACAAGGTGTGGACATTACCCTTAAAAATTTAACGAACATCGGTAAGGTGATCTTGCATGTTTTCATCGCACTTATTTTGAGTTTGTTTATTCTTCTTGAGAAAAAGCGAATTGTTGAATTTACTGCAAAATTTAAAGAAAGCAAAATTGGTCCACTTTACGACGAGTTAACGTATTTCTCTAAAATTTTTATTCGTTCTTTTGGTAAAGTAATTGAAGCGCAATTTATCATTGCTGCTGTAAATTGTGTGTTATCTGTTATTGCGCTCTCCATTATGGGCTTCCCACATTTAATTGCACTCGGAATAATGCTGTTCATCCTTGGGTTAATTCCTGTAGCAGGGGTAATTATTTCTTTATTCCCTCTTAGCATTATTGCCTATAGTATTGGTGGCCCGATGTACATTGTCTACATTCTTATTATTGTAGTGGTGCTACATGGGATAGAGGCATATTTCTTAAATCCAAAGTTAATGTCCGCAAAAACAAATTTACCTATTTTTTATACTTTTATCGTTATTCTTTTCTCTGAGCAATTTCTTGGAGTTTGGGGGCTTATTATCGGGATTCCGTTATTTATGTTCCTGCTCGATGTTTTAGGAGTTACGTCCTCTGACGGAGAATCTCAACAAGCGGTCACGATAAAAGAAACAAAGTAAATTAAGAAAAGGAAGCAGCGCTTAATGCGTATGCTTCCTTTTGTTTTTCTGTAAGAAGGGGTTGGTTTCCGTTACGGGTTGCTCGCTTTCCGCGGGCGTGGCTTAAGCCTCCTCCTCCGCTCCGCTCCGCTACGTGCGGGGTCTTAAGGCTCACGCTTTCCCGCAGGAGTCGAGCAACCCTTCACTCCAATCAACTGATTTACTAAGAGCGGCTTACGGCGTGTCCACGGAAAGCGTAGTGGATTTTTCCGAATTAGGAGCCAATTATCTATGCAAAGTGCCAGGCACTCAAACAATTTTTTATGTTAATTGGAGCGGAGGGTGGCGACTCCTGCGGAACGCACAGAACGTAAGACGTAACAGACCGCGCGTAGCGAGGGTTGCGGCTTACGTGTGTGCCCGCAGAAAGCGCCGCCCGCAGCGGAAATTAACTTTCATCAATGTTTGTGCGAACAATTAATTTGCATAAACCGCACGTGGCTTGCTTTTGATATAGAAGAAAATCAGCAAGGCGGTAATGCCTTCAGCAACGGGGAAAGTCCACCAAATTGCCTGTGCGCCCAGTAATTTAGGTAGCAATAAAAGCGCTGGAATAAATAAAATAATACTGCGTAGTAACATAATAGTTGTTGCAAGACGAATCTTTTCAATCGATTGGAAAAATTCTGCAAGCACCATGTTCATACCTAAAAAAACATAGCCAATCGCAAATTGGACAAAGCCTTGCGTTGCCATATTATGAATGGCTATTTCACTTTCGCCGAATAAATCCATTAATGGGGAAGGGAATAGCATAGCAATAATCGCAATGCTTAAGCCAAGAATAAGAGCGGTTGCTAAGCCTATTTTCAATAGCTCTATTAATCGCTTTTTTAATCTGGCGCCATGGTGGTAGCTAACTAAAGGTTGGAGTGCCATACCAATGCCTAAAAACACGGTTAATAATACCGTATGAATATAGTTAACCATTGCATAGGCCGTCACGCCGTTTGCGCCTAAATAGTGCAGAAACGACACATTATATAAAATCACGATAATTGCCATGGAAGCTTCGACAATAAAGCTAGGTAAACCAATGGCAAATATTTTCTTTAAATCGGATAAGCTAAAGA
>Ga0213825_1000372_pt1 | contig 33187 bp, 32 predicted proteins | sample MC6MC0900MG_FD_179896 | JGI IMG/M metagenome (GOLD analysis project Ga0213825, IMG submission 179896) | Enriched soil aggregate microbial communities from Iowa State University, Ames, United States - MC6-MC0900-MG | ecosystem: Environmental > Terrestrial > Soil > Unclassified | place: USA: Iowa...
GCGGGTTGAGAATCAAGATCCGTTTTTAGGTCGTACCGGAGTGGCCGCAGGCATTACCTTTATCAACGATAAACTGGGATTTTTCTGTCTATCCCATAATGGCGGCGATGAGGCAGAACTATTCCGAACAGATGATGGAGGTAAAACGACAGAGCCAGTACAGCTTCCGTATTCCGTTATGGAGAAAGAACCGGATCAGGATTCCCCGTTTGATTTCCCACAAATGCCGTATGAAGAAGATGGGATTCTGAAAATGGTGATAGGACAGGGGGCTGATGGTGCACAGGAGGTACTGTACCAATCAGAAGATAAAGGAATTAGCTGGGAATTTGTCAAGGAGATCAGATAAGTAATAGGGAAATAATGTTAGCCCCCATTTATATGGGGGCTGCTTTTTTCGGTTTTCCTAGTGGGTAACGTTCTAACGAGAAACAGTATTTAATCCAATAATTCAAATGATCATCTAGAATTAACAACGTTAGGTATTGTAATTTTATTCACAAAGTGGTAATATAAATCATAAGTAGTAAGTAGTAAGTAGTAAGTAGTAAGTAGTAAGTGGCTAAGTGAATAGTAGGTGGACCCGTTATTAATACAGCTAAAGGAGGATTATTATGGATTTAACATTATCAGAACGTTTTGCACTAATTAGTTTTAACGGTAAAGAGAGTGAGCATAGAGAAACTGCTAAGCAGAATGTATTAAAGGTATTGGCTGTTGCTGTATTTTTAGAGGAAAACTACGACCCGGCGACAGGTAAATGGAATTTTAATGAAGAAGGAATAAAAGATGCTATTAAAAAAGCAAATAAAAAGGCATTGGAGCGAACTTACGCTGATCGGTTACAAAGTAAACAGCTGCTTTCTAAGGTTTCTAGTTTGTTAGGCTGTGATTTATTTTATGATGAAAATATTAAGCTAAAAACCTATGTTAGCGATACAAGGGAATTTGAGTGCCAGTTAGATTTATTAAGAGCTGAGTTTTTAGAAGAAGGACCCATCTCAGAGGAAAGTATTATTTTGGTATGGCTACTGCAGGAGTCCCTATGCTTCTTTGAGGTTTTCTCTGTCTATGAACAAAATAAAATTACAGAGAGGTTGACAGGTCTTCGCAGTGAAAGCACCTTGGCAAGAGCACTTTATCCCATTACGGTACATTCTTTATGGAGTACTGTAGTCGTTGGTTTTTTACGTATAAAAAGCCAGGCTGCTGCTACCGAGACAGGAAAAGGATTTAATTTCATATTCCCTTTCTTTGAAAGAAGACAATCTATCTTTATCGATACAGAAGAATATTTTCCAAACGCACAGTTGCGATTGAAGAATGTACTGGATCGAATATCTTCACAGGGGCATGTATATGAGGTACTTCGAGATGGTGCAGTACCGGTTGTAAAAATTGATAATATTAAATATGAATTAATCCCTGGAGCTATTAGCGGTAAAATGCCAATCCATGGTGTGAGATTACGTCGTTACAATCTGTGAGGAGCTGGATATGTCGAGGCAACGAACACTTGAAAAAATAATGGAATCGGAATATGTATCAATCGGAGAATTGGTGCGGCTGACCAATACCAGATACAGTACCCTTAAGTTCTATACGGAAGAGGGAATGCTTTCTTTTGAACAGGCAGAAACGAATCTGACCAGGAGATTCAAACGTATAGAAGCAATAAACCGAATTGAGGAAATAAGGGATATGCGCCAAGATGGCAAAACTATACCTCAGATAAAGGAGATGCTTCAGAAATCTGCGAAAAGTCAGGAATGAATTAGCATTGTTCAAGCCAATAAGTTGGATTATACCCGATAAAAAGGGAGGAGCCGGCAAGATCGGGGGAATCCTGCCGGCTGTATGAAAAAAAGTTTTATTTATAAGGGTTATTAGCCTCTTTACATTTATTAATATACCTGTAAAGTGTGACGGGATTTTGAAGAAACTGTGAAAAGTTTGTGAAAGAAGACGAAAGTGAAAAACTATGAAGTAGATGATAAGACTACTAAAAGTAATATTATTTAGTAGTCTTTTTTAATTATATTTATAATATTTGGACATGCAGTGCATCAGCTTCATTCGGAATCACCGCATTTTGAAAATTGGTATGAGCGACAAGTACATCTACCAATAAACCAGGGTGAAGTGAACGAAGAGGAACAGGGTTGCCATCTTTGTCTCGAATCGTAGTGATATCGCTGATGTTAAATTTAATTTGATTATCTGCATTATTTGGATCGCCGGTAAAGAGAAGAGAGTTATCGATATCTACTTTTGCGATTCGATCTATAATAAAACTCAGTGGCGGCTGATCGTATGTTCTTGCAACAATTAAATCTGCATCAGCCTGTGGCGGAGTGAGTCCTTGCTTAATTGGTGAAAATAAGGAATCTACCAGCATGCCTACTTCGATGTCGGATAAGGATATATGATAGCCAAATGAATTGAGAATGACAGTGTTGATGTCTACGTTAAGTCTTAAGGATTCGGATATGGCTTCATTTTGTTCATAGTTGGCATAGATAATGTCCAGATATCCGGTAGTGCTATCAATAAGAAAAACCTCTTTAACCACTGCATTATGGACTTGCAGTATTCGTCCAACTAGCGTGATTGTACCTAAATTACATATGCGCATTCGTGGCCTCTTAAGGATTTTACTAATTTTTATAATATATGCATAAATATATTTAAGATACGTGTTTTTTTTGCGGACAAAGATGGTACTATGTATGATATAATTAGAATCAGAATGGCATTTTTTTCTTCAATAATAATTATTGTGAGACAAATTAAAATTTTACTATTGATAGTCAGCATTTTTTTCGATAAAATAGGCATACAGAAGAATATTCATTGTATCTCATTCAATGAGGTATAGAAACGAACAACATATGAGGAGGTGCCCTGTTATGCTTGATATTACAACAATATCAGCGGAAAGTGATCTGATTGATCAGGAGCTGAAAGTACAGCTGTCTGACATATTAAAAAAAATGGAAGACCCGGTGACGATCAAAGCGGTGGTGGATATTTCCCGGGAGAAAGATCTGCAGATGGCTTCATTTCTGAAAACGATTGTTTCTCTCTGTGAAAAACTGCAACTGGAGCTTTACTCTCCAGAGGAGGGGAATCAGGTTTCGGAATTGGATACGGCTTTTTTGCCGGTTACCGGTCTTTACAAGGCGGGAAGCTATGGCCGATGTGCTTTTCACGGAATTCCGGGCGGGAAAGAAATTAATTCGTTTATTTTGGCTATTTATAATCTGGCTGGCCCTGGACAAAAGATATCCGGGGGCCTGAAAAAAAAGATATCCAAGCTCAAAAAGAAAACCAATATTAAGATATGTGTATCCTTGTCATGTCATCATTGTCCTGTGGTAGTGACGGCCTGTCAGCAGATTGCCATATTAAATCCGGTTATCGAGGCGGAAATGATCGACGCGGCACTCTATACGGATCTGGTTGAAAAGTATAATATTGAGCGTGTTCCCATGATCATTTTTAATGATAAAGAAATCCATATGGGGAACAAGACAATAGAGGAAATCGTCACATTGTTAAACAAATAACTAAAAAAATAATAAAAAACTTAAAATAGCATACAAAGTGCACAAAAATATGGTTTGTTACACCGAAAAACTGTTTGGTTTTGTAGAAAAAAATTTGAACTATTGAAAGAGTATATACAATGTGCTATATTGAGTTCAAGGTAATAATCATGCGGAGATGATGAGAGCATAGCAGAACAACAGAAATGTTGGTTCTAAACTATGCTCTTTTTCAGCTTTGATGTGAAATAGAGAGGAGCTCCAATGGACCAGAAATTTTATGACTTGTTTGAGAGCAATCCTGTTATAGCGGCGGTAAAAGATATGAAAGGCTTAGCCGACTGCTGTAGCATGGAGGAGATCCGGGTGGTATTTATCCTGTTTGGAGATATCTGCAACTTGAGTTCGATTGTTAAGCAGATAAAAGATGCGGATAAAGTTGCTATGGTACATATTGACCTGATTACAGGATTAAGCGGAAGAGAAATTGCAGTCGATTTCATCAAGGATAATACGCACGCAGACGGCATTATCTCAACGAAGCCGGCACTGATAAAGCGGGCTAGAGAATTATCATTATTTACAACATTAAGAATATTTGTTTTGGATTCTATGGCCTTTGAGAATATAGATAGGCTGATGAGTATAGCCAGGCCGGATATTATTGAAATATTGCCAGGTCTGATGCCGAAGGTGATTAAGAGGGTATGCAGTCTGGTCAAGGTGCCGGTGATAGCCGGGGGACTGATATCGGACAAAGAGGATGTGATGGAGGCTCTCGCCGCAGGTGCGATATCCGTATCCACAACCAATCCGATGGTATGGAAAATGTAAGTAGGAACTGAGCTGTTTTTAGGAAAGCAGTTGAGTATAAATGACACTGAAGAATGGTATCAACTACTAAGAAGGAGGGTTTTTATGGCTAAGTATGTAATGGCATTGGACGCGGGTACTACAAGTAACAGATGTATCCTTTTTAACGAAAAGGGTGAGATGTGCAGTGTGGCACAAAAGGAGTTCACACAGTATTTTCCAAAGCCAGGCTGGGTAGAGCATGATGCAAATGAAATCTGGTCAACACAGCTGGGAGTTGCAGTTGAGGCTATATCAATGATCGGCGCACGCGCAGAGGATATCGCAGCCATCGGTATCACAAACCAGCGTGAAACAACAATTGTATGGGATAAGGAGACTGGGGAGCCCGTATATCATGCGATTGTATGGCAGTGCCGGAGAACCGCCGAATACTGTGACTCTTTGAAAGAAAAAGGCCTAGTTGACACCTTCCGTTCGAAAACAGGTTTAGTAATTGATGCCTATTTTTCAGGAACAAAGTTAAAATGGATTCTTGATAACGTAGAAGGAGCCCGGGAACGTGCCGAAAGGGGTGAATTACTGTTTGGTACAGTAGAGACCTGGCTGATTTGGAAGCTGACTAAGGGTAAGGTTCATGTAACGGATTACTCCAATGCTTCCCGTACCATGATGTTTAACATCAATACGTTAACATGGGATGATGAAATTCTGGCAGAGCTTAATATTCCTAAGTCAATGCTTCCGGAAGCTAAGCCATCAAGCTGCGTATATGGGGAAAGTGATCCGCAGTTCTTCGGCGGCATCATTCCGATCGGCGGAGCCGCAGGCGATCAGCAGGCCGCGCTGTTTGGCCAGACTTGCTTTAATGCCGGTGAGGCGAAGAATACATATGGAACCGGATGCTTTATGTTGATGAACACTGGTGAGAAGCCGGTATTCTCTAAGAATGGTCTCGTAACAACAATCGCCTGGGGATTGGATGGCAAAGTGAATTATGCACTGGAAGGTTCAATTTTTGTGGCAGGTGCTGCGATTCAATGGCTGCGTGATGAATTAAAGCTGATCGATTCTGCTCAGGATTCCGAGTATATGGCGAATAAGGTTAAGGATACCAACGGCTGTTATGTGGTTCCTGCGTTTACAGGTCTTGGTGCACCTCATTGGGATCAGTATGCCAGAGGTACTTTAGTTGGAATTACCCGTGGTGTAAACAAATACCATATTATCCGGGCAACTCTTGATTCCCTCTGCTATCAGGTGAACGATGTACTGCAGGCGATGAGAGCTGACTCCGGCATTCAGTTGGCTGCTCTTAAAGTAGATGGTGGCGCAAGTGCCAACAATTATCTGATGCAGACACAGGCAGATATCATTGATGCACCGGTTAACCGTCCTCAGTGTGTCGAGACAACTGCGATGGGCGCTGCATATCTGGCAGGTCTTGCAGTTGGTTACTGGGCAAATAAGGAAGAGGTTATTAAGAACTGGGCAATTGATAAAACATTTACACCGGAGATCTCTGAAGAAAAGCGGAATACAATGATAAATGGCTGGAATAAAGCTGTTAAGTATTCTTATGGCTGGTCAAAGGATGAATAAAAATAATTTTTGTAACTATTGACAGGTGTACAAAAATAAACTAGGGGGATACATTATGTTGCCATATATAGCAGAATTTATCGGAACTATGATTCTGATTCTTTTAGGCGATGGTGTTGTAGCAAACGTAACATTAAACAAGTCTGGTATGAAAGGTGCTGGTTCAATCCAAATCACCTTTGCATGGGGTCTTGCTGTTTTAATTCCGGCCTTTATCTTCGGCGCAGCTTCTGGTGCTCATTTTAATCCTGCCTTAACAATTGCTTTGGCAGTGGATGGAAGCATGGCCTGGTCGCTGGTTCCCGGTTACATCGTGGCTCAGTTTGCCGGTGCATTTTGTGGGGCGGTTCTTGTTTATCTTCTGTTCAAGGATCAATTTGATGCAACGGAATCTGCGGCTACCAAGCTGGGTGTATTTTCAACTGGACCTTCCATTCCCAATATGGGACGCAATATTTTAAGCGAAGCGATCGGTACATTCGTATTGGTATTTAGTATTAAGGGTATCTCACAGGTTAGCGGCATTGCTACTGGTCTGGATAAGCTCCTGGTATTTGGTATTATCGTTTCTGTTGGTATGTCTCTTGGCGGGCTGACCGGATATGCAATTAATCCGGCTCGTGACCTTGGCCCGCGTATTGCCCACAGTGTTCTTCCGATTAAGGACAAAGGCGATTCTAACTGGGGTTATGCACCAGTTGTTATTGTCGGTCCGGTCATTGGTGCGATTGCTGCAGTACTGCTGTATCAGGCAATTCCCTGGGCATAATATTAAGATAATCATACAATCATTCTGAACGATAATAATCATATATAGATTGCGGGAGAATGGAGCGGCGCAAATAGGCGTGGAAACACGTCTTATTTGCGCCGTTTTTTGGCAATATCTGAAAGGGAGGACACTTAAAGTATGTATGACGTAATTATAATTGGAGCAGGTGTGTCTGGCAGTGCCGTCGCACGTGAACTTTCCCGATATAAGGTGAATGCCTGTGTTCTGGAAAAAGAAGAGGATGTGTGCTGCGGCACCTCTAAAGCCAACAGTGCCATCATCCATGCCGGCTATGATGCGGCAGAAGGATCCTTGATGGCCAAGCTGAATGTAGAAGGAAATCAAATAATGCCAGAACTTTCCAAGGAGCTTGATATTCCTTTTGAGCAGTGCGGATCTTTGGTTGTATGCCTGGATGAAGCATCGCTGCCGAATTTGCAGGCCCTTTATGACCGGGGCGTTAAAAATGGTGTAGAGGATCTGGAGATAATTACAGATAAGGCAAGAATCAGGGAAATGGAGCCAAACCTGACAGATGAGGTGGTTGCAGTTTTATCTGCCCCGACAGCGGGGATTGTATGTCCCTTTCATTTGAATATTGCATTGGCAGAAAATGCTTATACGAATGGCATTGACTTTAAATTTGATACCGAGGTAGAGAGTATAGAGCCGATCGAGGGTGGCTGGAAGCTGGAGACCAGCCAGGGCGTGTATGAGACCCGGTATGTGGTGAATGCGGCCGGTGTTTATGCAGACCGTTTTCATAATATGGTCAGTGAATCAAAGATCCATATCACTCCCAGGCGCGGCGATTATTTTCTACTGGATAAAAATGCAGGAAAGCATGTGAACCGGACAATTTTTGCATTGCCGAGTAAGTATGGCAAGGGGGTACTGGTAACTCCTACGGTACATGGAAATCTTATCATCGGCCCAACTGCTGTTGATATTGAAGATAAGGAAGGCACGGCGACCGTCAGGGAGGGTCTTGATGAACTTTCAAAGGCCAGTTTGAACGTGAAGAATCTGCCGATGAGACAAGTGATTACCTCTTTTGCAGGTTTAAGAGCCCATGAAGATCATCATGAATTTATAATCCGGGAGCTGGAAGATGCACCGGGTTTTGTGGACTGTGCAGGTATTGAGTCGCCGGGTCTTACAAGCAGTCCGGCGATCGGCAAAATGGTAGCAGAAATTTTACGGGAAAAGCTGGACCTGGATGTAAATCCTGATTTTAACGGAACCCGCAAGGGAAATATTGATCTTGATACTCTGTCAAAAGAGGAGAAAGCAGCTCTGATTGAGAAAGAACCGGCATATGGTAATATTATCTGCCGTTGCGAGATGGTAACGGAAGGGGAGCTTTTAGATGCCATTCACCGGCCCTTAGGTGCTCGTACCTTAGATGGTATCAAACGTCGGACCAGGGCGGGAGCAGGACGCTGTCAGGCGGGTTTTTGTACGCCTAAAACAATGGAGATCCTGCACCGGGAACTGGGCATTCCCATGACAGAGATTACGAAATCCGGCGGGGACTCACAGCTGTTAGTCGGATATAACAAGGACAGAATATAAAAAGGGGGCGCGCTTCGGATGAAAAAATATGATATTGTGATAATTGGCGGCGGTCCTGCTGGCCTTGCTGCAGCGATTGCGGCCCGGGATAACGGCTCTGAGAGTATCTTGATCCTGGAAAGGGATAAAGAGCTCGGAGGGATATTAAATCAGTGCATTCATAACGGCTTTGGACTGCACACATTTAAGGAAGAATTGACTGGACCGGAATACGCGGCTCGTTTCACGGAACAAGTGGAAAAATATAAGATTGAATATGTTCTTAATACAATGGTTATTGAAATCAGCCCTGAAAAGGTAGTTACGGCAATGAACAGGGAGGAGGGACTGTTTGATATCCAGGCCAAGGCGATCATCCTGGCGATGGGATGCAGAGAACGTTCCCGGGGAGCTCTCAATATACCTGGATATCGGCCGGCCGGTATTTTTTCAGCCGGTACCGCACAGCGTCTGGTTAATATGGAAGGCTTCATGCCCGGGCGCGAGGTGGTAATTCTTGGATCCGGTGATATCGGTCTGATTATGGCCAGACGATTGACTCTGGAAGGGGCCAAGGTTAAAGTAGTGGCTGAGATCATGCCATATTCCGGAGGCCTTAAAAGGAATATTGTGCAGTGTCTGGATGATTATGGAATCCCGCTTAAACTAAGCCACACGGTAATCGAGATCAGAGGCAAGGAGCGGCTGGAGGGAATTACTCTGGCGGCAGTGGATGACAGGGGAAAACCAATTGCAGGAACAGAAGAGGAATATTCCTGTGATACCTTGCTCTTATCGGTAGGATTGATACCGGAAAATGAGCTCTCAGGAGCCATGGGAGTTGTTATGAATCCGGTTACATCAGGCCCGATTGTAAATGAAAGTCTGGAAACGAATGTGGAAGGAGTATTCGCCTGCGGAAATGTACTTCATGTACATGATTTGGTGGATTTTGTTTCAGAAGAAGCCGCTGCTGCCGGAAAGAATGCATCAAATTATGTGAAAAACGGGGCGCAAAAACCGAACGGCCGGGAAATCATCCTGGAAGGAACTGATGGGGTCCGTTATACGGTTCCAAGCACGATTAATCCAGAACGTATGGAGGCAACCCAGATTGTTCGTTTCCGGGTTGGAAATGTTTATAAAAATTGCTATATCGGTGTATACTTTAATGACGAGAGGGTATTGCATCGGAAACGGATGGTGATGGCGCCAGGAGAAATGGAAGAAATAAAACTGGAAAAAGAAAAGTTACTGTTGCATCCGGATATTGACAGGATTACAATAAGGGTAGAGGAGGCCTAGGTCATGGAAAAAAGAGAACTTATCTGTATCAGCTGTCCTATGGGCTGCCCTCTGACCGTGGAATTGGAAGGCCAGGAAATCGTGAACATTACCGGATATACCTGTAAGCGTGGTGAGGTATATGGCCGAAAGGAAGTTACCAATCCCACCAGGATCGTCACATCCACCGTGAAGGTGGAAGGCGGAAAATCCGATATGGTATCGGTAAAAACCAGAGAGGATATACCCAAAGATAAAATCTCTGAGTGTGTAAAAGCACTCAAAGGCATCACGGTGAAAGCACCTGTCCGGATCGGCGATGTGATCTTGTCTAATGTGGCAGGAACAGGAGTAGATATCGTAGCGACAAAAGAGGTGTAGATAACTTTGGGCCCTTTTGAGGCCCTGCGTTGCTGTAAATAATTAGTCGAAGGAGGACTTTCTATGAAGATCAAGAAAATGGATATCAACAATATGAACGGGATAACCGAAGATGAAGATACAACCTGCGGCTTAAATGACATGAATTGCCTTGGAGAAGAGGATGATACAACCTGCGGTATAAATGATATGAACTGCGTAGAGGATGAAGAAGAGGATAAAACTTGCGGCTTAAATGATATGAATTGTCTGGGTGAAGATGAATAAATTCATAATATAATGTATGGACAAGGGGGTTCTCAATGAAAAAATTTATCAACGATACGGTATTAGTGGAAGAACAGATGATTTTAGGGATGGTGAAGGCTTATCCCCGGCATTTGAAAAAGCTGGATTGCGGTAATGTCGTTGTGCGGGCCGAGAAGAAAGAGGGTAAGGTGGCTTTAATCAGCGGCGGCGGAAGCGGGCATGAACCGGCTCATGGCGGTTTTGTCGGAACCGGAATGTTGGATGCCGCAGTTGCGGGACCGGTCTTTACCTCCCCGACTCCGGATCAGATCTATGAGGGCATTAAGGCAGTCGCAACGGATGCTGGTGTGCTTATGATCGTTAAGAATTATACCGGTGATGTCATGAACTTTGAGATGGCAGCAGAGATGGCGGAGATGGAAGGCATCACCGTGAAGCATGTTGTCACGAATGATGATGTGGCAGTAAAAGACAGTCTTTATACGATCGGCCGTAGAGGAGTGGCTGGGACAGTCTTTGTGCATAAAATAGCAGGTGCTATGGCTGAAACCGGCGCAGATCTTGATAAAGTTCAGGCAACTGCGCAAAAAGTAATTGATAATGTAAGAACCATGGGAGCGGCGATTGAACCTTGTACAGTTCCGGCAGCGGGGAAACCAGGTTTTACCCTTTCTGATGTTGAGATGGAAATCGGAATTGGTATCCACGGAGAGCCGGGAACCCATAGAGAGCCGGTTAAGAAAGCGGATGAGATCGTTGATATGCTGCTGAGCCAGATTCTTGAAGATATCGATTATTCAGGCAGCGAAGTAGCAGTTATGATTAATGGAGCCGGCGGAACACCGTTAATGGAGCTTTATATCATTAACAATCGTGTTTCTGATGTTCTTGCAGAAAAAGGGATACGGATACATAAAACCTTTGTCGGAGAATATATGACTTCCATCGAGATGCAGGGCTTTTCAATCTCCCTTCTTCGCCTGGATGATGAAATGAAGCAGCTGCTGGATGCGGCCGCAGATACACCGGCTTGGAATTAAAGGGATATTTTTATGTATTTTTCCAGTCCCCGCTTATTGCGGGGACTTTGTCAATGTAAATTTGTATCAGGAAAGGTGGATTGCCATGGCAGACAGTAAAAAGGTATTGGAGATCATTAAAGCAATCAGTTTAAAAATGGAAGAACAAAAGGATTATCTTACGGAGCTGGATCAGCCGATTGGTGACAGCGATCATGGTATTAACCTGGCCCGTGGTTTTGCTGCGGTAAATGAAAAGCTTTCCGGTTTGGAAGGCAAGGACATCGGGACCATATTAAAGACAGTAGGTATGACCCTTGTTTCCACTGTCGGCGGAGCTTCTGGTCCGTTATACGGATCTGCTTTCATGAAGGCCGGACAGACCATGGCTGGAAAAGAAGATGCGGACATCACCGATTTTCTGACGATCATAAAGACTGCCATCGAAGCAGTAGAACTTCGTGGTAAGGCAGTAGTAGAGGAGGCGACCATGCTGGATGCCATGGTACCGTCCTATCAGGCGATGGAACAAGCTGTCAAAGAAGGGAAAGCGGCAGAGGAAGTTCTTAACGCCGGAGTCAAGGCGGCATGGTCCGGAGCGGAGCATACGAAGGATCTGATTGCCACCAAAGGCCGGGCCAGTTATGTAGGTGAACGGGGTCTGGGGCATCAGGACCCGGGGGCTACGTCTTATTCTTTTATGTTGGAAGAAATTTCTAAGGTAGCAGGCTGAAGGGAGGTGTAACATTGTATGGTTGGATTAGTCATCGTATCTCATAGTGATTCGCTGGCAAAAAGTGTGGTGGAACTGACAAAAATCATGGCGTCCAATGCACAGATTGCCTCGGCCGGCGGACTCGAAGACGGAAGTTTTGGCACCAGCTTTGAGAAAATCAAGACTGCGATTGAATCTGTGTATACCGACGACGGAGTGCTGGTACTCATGGATATGGGCAGCGCTGTCATGACCACTGAGATGGTAATCGAAATGCTGGAAGACAAAAAGGTAGAAATGGTAGATTGCCCATTAGTGGAGGGCGCGGTTGTTGCCTCCATTGATGCGGCTGCCGGAATGGATTTTGAAGCGATTAAGGCAGATCTTGCGAAAGTAGGAGGAACCAAGAAGTTTTAAATAGGGCGATAAGAGAGCTATGGACCACGATAAATATTGGTAACATAGCTCTTTTCGCATATCAGTATTGGATAAAGTAATCTAAAACCAAGGACTCACGAAAAGGGGAGGCTGACATATATGAAACGGCAATTCGATAAGCAGGTGAAGCAGATAAAAAAAGAAGAAAATAAATTGCTTAACAAAAAAGAAAATCCATTATTAAAAGCTTCCATAGAGCCTGTTGCTGATAAAATTCAAAGTTATATTCCAAACAAACTGAAAACCGCCCTGGAGACGGCATTCTATAAAGGCTTCCGCCTGGTTTTTGAAAAAGGGTATATTTATATAGAGAAAACTTATAATAAAGATAAGATACAGTTGGAATATGATTTAAATAATTATGCCATTGACAAAGTAACCAAAAGAAAATATTTAAAACGCCTGGACCGGCATTCCAAGCAGTCCCAGATGTTTAATTCTTCCATTTCTGTACTGGAAGGAGGAGTTTTGGGGGCATTGGGAATCGGCTTGCCAGATATCCCGCTTTTTTTATCCTTGGTCATAAAATCTGTTTATGAAATTGCTTTAAGTTATGGATATCATTATGAAACAGAGGAAGAAAAAGCTTATGTCCTGCTTTTGATCTGTACTGCAATGGCAAAACAGGAGCAGCAGAAAGAATTCTATAAAAAACTTGAAAAATTAGGCGAGGACATCGATGATAAGATGATTCAGGAAATTGACTTGGAAGAACTTATAAAAACCACAGCAGGAATCCTATCGGAGTCGTTATTAGTCGCAAAATTCATACAAGGGATCCCATTGGTAGGGGCGGTGGGTGGCTTTGTAAATTATAACATCATTCGTAAGATCAGCAAATTTGCCGGTGTGAAATATAAAAAGAGATATTACATGAATAAACAAAAACGTGTGCTGCCATCAAACGGAACACTGAATAATTGAAACTTTTAGGGTCAATTCATAATGGATTGACCCCTTTTATTTTGAAGATAAGCAATTTTTCCGCTATAATGCCGGAAAGGCATAAGGGGTGCAAGCCCCTTCTGACAAGCTGTGATAGCAGCAGCTATGAGATCAAGAGCAAGTAGCAAAGCGGGTTGCGAATACCTCTGGAGTGGGAAATCTGGCTTCCCCAGAAAACGGAATCGAAGCCGCCGTTATATTACGAGAAATATGCGTTGTCATTAATTTTCGGCTTTGATAAATTTTTATTGACAAAGAGGCGGAGCATAGAATATAATAAACAAAACTTATAATACATATAGAATTAGTATGTTATTAAAAAGAGGGGGGCGAAAGCTATTGCAGCTTGTTCTAACATATTTCTCCAAACATTTCTCTGACTATATCCTATTAGTAAGGGAACATATCTTAATTAGCCTCAGTACCGTTATCCTGGCGATGATCATCGCCATTCCTCTCGGGATCTTATGCACCTCGTGCGAATTCCTATACAAGGGAGTCAAGGGGCTTTTCGGAACTCTGCGCATTGTACCTAGCCTGGCCATTCTGGTGCTGTTCATACCTATAGTAGGAACCGGAATGAAACTTGCCGTCCTGGCATTGACAATTTTAGCTATTCCTCCCATCCTGATCAATACTGCACTGGCTTTTCGTACACTGCCTGAAGCTGTGCTGGAAACAGCCCTGGGAATGGGTATGGGAGCATGGCGGACCTTTTTTATAGTAAAGATACCACTGGCTTTTCCGCTTATTTTTGCAGGAGTTAAAACCGCTGTTGTCGAAGTAATCGCAAGTGCTACCCTTGCTGCTTATATCGGTGCGGGGGGACTTGGAAGCTTGATTTTTACAGGTCTGGGACTGATGAGGACGGATCTGCTGCTGATCGGTGGCGTTTCTGTGGGAATTCTTTCGCTGCTTTCGGGATATCTTCTTAACCGATTGGAACATAGGATCACAAAATATAAAACGGTAAAAAACTAGGAGGAAACAATCATGAAACATTCAATTTTTAAAAAGGTAACATTATTTTTAATTTTGGCATTCGTCATCTCTATGGCTGCAGGCTGCTCTTCCCAGAAATCCGGTGATGCCGGTTCTGCTGATCAGAAGGCGATCAAAATAGGATCAAAGAATTTCACGGAAAGTTTAATTTTAGGCGAGATTTATGCACTGGCATTGGAAGAGAAAGGCTTTAAAGTGGAACGGGTATTCGATATTGCAAGTTCTGTGGTACATACATCCTTGGTAAATGGTGATATAGATCTTTACCCTGAGTATACGGGGACCGGCTTATTAGCCGTGTTAAAGCTTCCGCTGGAAACCGATCCTCAAAAGGTATATGACATCGTAAAAGAAGAGTATGCGAAAAAGTTTAATGTAGTCTGGCTGAATTATGCACAGGCGAATGATGGCCAGGGGTTGGTGATCACCACGGAAGCTTCGGAGAAATATGGGATCAAAACCATTTCAGATCTTCAGAAGAATGCAACCAAGTTAAGATTCGCTTCTCAGGGAGAATTTGATGTAAGGGAAGACGGCATTCCAGCACTGGAGGCCACATATGGGAAATTTGACTGGGCTTCCTCCAAGGTGTACGATAACGCGCTGAAGTATGAAGTTCTGGCAGAAGGAGAAGCCGATGTGGCCCCGGCATCAACAACAGAAGGAAATCTCATCGATCCTAAGTTCACTCTGCTGGAGGATGACAAAGCAGTCTGGCCTCCTTACAACATCGCTCCTGTAGTCAGAAAAGAGGTTTTGGATGCAAATCCTGATATCGCGGAAATCCTCAATGCCGTAAACACTAAAATCGATATCAAGACCATAACAGAACTGAATGCCGAGGTGGATGTGAACAAGAGGGAATATGAAGAAGTAGGAAAGGAATTCTATGATTCCATTAAATAAGGGCGGAGGCAGAAGATATGAAGAACCTTGTATTCATAAAGAAATTTCAAATTCCGGAAGCTGCATATTCCAATTTAGATAAATTATTTACACCAGAGGAGATCGATTTTGTAAGCCGGATGGAACAGAAGGTTTTTTCGAAAGAAGATGTAAGAGCCATGGGCATTCCCGATCCTAAGGGCTTTTTGGTGAACAGTTATAAAAGAGGAATTGTGTCTCTGGTGGATGAAGAAAAAGGAACATACCGGATATCGGACTTTTATAACAGACTTGATATTTTTTCCATATCGGAAACGGAAACCTATCGAAGCTTTTCCAAAGAAGACAGAGAGGCTCTGGACGAGTGGTATTTTGACGCCTATTGCAGCGGATTGGATCCGGACCTGGACCGTCCCCCTACGGCGGATGAAATAATGCCATTGGATGAAGTGCTTGATTTCATCGATAAACAGGAGCGGCCGGTTTATCTCAATTACTGCGACTGCAGAAGCCTGCGGGGAGATTGCGGTTTACCCACAAAGACCTGTATTACCTATAAAAACGGCTTAAACTCCTTTGCACACCGGGGTCTGTCGGAACAGATCGATAAGGAGAAGGCAAAGGAAATCGTAAGGAAGGCTGATCAGGCAGGGCTCATGCATACGGTAAATCCCAACGGGGTCTGCAATTGCTGCGGAGACTGCTGCTACCTGTTTCGTGGCCAGAAGAAAAGGAACAGTCTGGGAATCTGGCCTAAGGCTTCATATATTATTAATTTCGACCGCTCAAAGTGCATCCAATGCGGCAAATGCGTCAAACGCTGCAGCTTTGATGTGTTTTATAAAGAAGGAGAAATCCGGAATGACGCATCAAAATGTGTTGGCTGCGGGGTATGCGTCCAGTGCTGCCCTGTAAAGGCGCTGTCGCTGAAAGGAAGATAAGGGTATGGCTATTGCTGTTGAATTTGTAAATGTCAATAAACGGTTTCCCAGTGCAAACTATAATGCGTTGGAGCATGTAAACTTAAGCATTGAGGAAGGAGAATTTATCACAATACTTGGAACCTCAGGCTGCGGAAAAACCACGTTGTTAAAAATGATAAACCGTATATTTGAACCCGACAGCGGTGAAATCAGATTGTTTGGCAGCAGTATCAAAGATATGGACCCTGTCAGGCTGAGAAGAGGGATCGGGTATGTCATTCAGCAGATCGGTCTTTTCCCTCATATGACCATTTATAATAATATCGCTACTGTTCCCAAGATTCTCGGGTGGGAGAAAAAGCGGATCGACGACAGGATCGAAGAGCTTTTCGATCTGGTGAATCTGGAGGCGAAGGAGTTTAAATTCCGCTATCCTGCACAGCTTTCCGGCGGACAGCAGCAGAGAATTGGGCTGGCAAGAGCGCTGGCGGGAGATCCGGCAGTCATGCTCTTTGACGAACCTTTTGGTGCCATTGACGCAATCAATCGGGAAAATCTTCAAGATGAACTTCTAAAGATCCATGAGAAATCGAAAAAGACGTTTCTTTTTGTAACCCATGATATCAATGAAGCTTTTAAGCTGGGCACACGGGTACTGATCATGGACAGAGGAAAGGTGAAACAATTCGATTCGCCCGGAGAGATTACAGCCCATCCTGCTGATGAGTTTGTTGAGGCTTTGATCAGGACCGCCGGAAAGAACTATATTCTTTCGGATAGGGGAGGGATTTGATGATAGCCTACTTAAGTAACTATCAGGAAAAATTACTGACCGCTTTGGTTCAGCACTTACAGATCGTAGGAATCACACTGCTTATTTCCATCCTGTTGGCTTTTGCCATCACCCTGCTGAGCATTCGGTCGGAGCGGCTGGTAAATGCGGCAATTCAGATTTTCAGTGTCATCTATTCCATACCCAGCCTTGCGCTCTTTGCAATACTCATCCCGATTATGGGAATCGGCAGAAATACGGCGATCTTCGTTCTGGTGCTTTATAACCAGTTTCTTTTGCTCCGCAATATCATGGCGGGACTAAAAGGGGTGGATGAGCCGGTTTTAGAAGCAGCCATGGGAATGGGAATGAACCAGTGGCAGATTTTATACAAGGTGAAGCTGCCTCTTGCACTGCCCGTAATTATGGCTGGAATTCATCTGGCAATCATATCTACGATCGGTATCGCAACCATTGCCGCCACCATCAATGCCGGTGGTCTGGGTACCATACTGTTTGACGGGCTTCGTACAATGAATACTTATAAAATCCTTTGGGGTACGATCTTTTGCGCCGGCATCGCATGGGCGGCAGATGCATTGCTTCAGATGATTGAATCAATATTATACAAAAAGGTGGGATTTAAACATGAGCTATGAAGCATACAAAGACAGTTCTCTTGGTTTTACGACCAGACAGCTCCATGCAGGATATAATCCTGGAGAGCATTACCGTTCTAAAGCGGTACCGATTTATCATACCGCGGCCTTTGAACTGGGTGATTTTGACCGGTGTACCAGGCTTTTCGACTATTCGGAAGAAGGTCATTCTTATGTAAGGTTTTCCAATCCTACAAATGATGTGCTTGAAAAAAGAATCGCTTCATTAGAGGGCGGAAGTGCAGCCCTTTCCTTAAGCTCAGGCATGGCAGCTATTTCCAATACATTTTTGAATCTTGCAACAGCAGGGGATGAGATAGCGGCGGTCCAGACTTTATACGGCGGGAGCACTACCCTGCTGAATAAAATCCTGCCCGAATATGGGATCAAGGGCCGGTTCATAGAGAACGAAAACGATATTGAATCCTATAAACGGGCAATCAATGAGAAAACAAAAGCTATTTATATTGAAAGTCTCGGAAATCCGGGAATGAACATCGTAGATATTGAGGCCATTGCAAACCTTGCCCATGAAAACGGCATCCCCCTGGTCATTGACAATACCTTCGCAACTCCTTATCTCATCAAGGCTTTCGACTACGGTGCCGACATTTTATGCTATTCCGCTACGAAATATCTGGCGGGGCATGGTACTATCATCGCGGGGCTTGTGGTGGAAAAGGGAGGTTTTGATTGGTATAACGGAAAATTCCCTCAGTTTGATTCTTTTTATGAAGAGTATAAGGATTCAATTGGAGAGGAAGAACTGAGAAAAAATATCTTTACCAAGAGGCTCCGTATCCGGTATCTGACAGACTTCGGATCCCATCTCAGTCCGACCAATGCTTTTTATCTCCTGCAGGGTATGGAAACCCTGTCACTTCGCATGGAACGCCATGTGGATAATGCACGAAAGGTGGCTGGGTTTCTGGAAAGCCATCCGCAGATTCTGCAGGTATCCTATCCGGGATTGGAGAGCAGCCCTTACTATAACCTGGCGAAAAAATATTTTCCGAAAGGTTCCGGTGCGATACTATCTATCCGCCTAAAAGGAGGCCTGGAGGCTGCTAAGAAGGTGTTGGAGCGGGTTCGCATCTTCGATTATATGGTAAATGTGGGGGATGCAAAGTCTTTGATCGTACATTCCGCAACCTCCACACATTTTGGACAGTCAAAGGAGCAAAGGGAAAAAGCAGGAGTTTATGACGATACCCTTCGCTTGTCCGTGGGCATAGAAGATGCGGAGGATCTTATCGCAGATCTTAAGCAGGCATTGGATTCTCTATAGGGGAATTCAGAAAAAATGGCAGGAATATTTGACGCATCTATTATTGGGAAGCCAAAATAATCCTGCCATTCGTATGCCTTTTAGTGGAACAGGTTTCTTCCACGCTTGCGGACAGTTGCATTATGAAAATGAATTATGATGTTGGTTAAATCGAAATTGCAGATCTTCGCCAAGAGGAAGGTCTGCTTTATACCTTTATAAATGGACTGAGAGAGGAATCATGGCGAAATCTGCCTGAGTTCTATTTTTAAAAAGCGTATTTTGATTATAAGTTTTCTGTGCAGACAGAATACAACTTTTCTTGACATGCCTGAAATTTGCATTATAATATAAAAAAGGAAAAAGACCGAAAACTTTAAAACAGTTTCAAAGATCAGAGTTCTTTTTCCGCATTGTTCAACGCATACTCAATAGAACCGAATAAGGTGAGATGTACATACCGGATAATTTTTTGTTTATCATAATGTTCTTTATTACGTATCCAGTTAATAAGAAGAGATGCAAGCGCTTCTGTATAGAAATTCACCAGAAATTCTTGGTAGTCTTTTGGAATCTTTTTACCTTCCGACAACTGGTCCACAATGTTTTGGATGATAAACAGAAAGTCTTTCTGGAAAAAACGTTTTAATTCGTCCCGGCCAATGGCATCGAAGGCACAATTGCAGATCAGTTTATTTTTTTCCACATAGTCCAGAACAAATTGGATTGCATCATAATAATTTACGATTAGATCATATTGCTTAACGACTTCGATCGCTTCTTCTTCAAAAATCCATTTAATCAGATGATAGATATCCCTAAAGTGATAATAAAAGGTCTTCCGGTTTATACCGCAGTCCTCAATGATTTCCCTAACTGTGATTTTATCCAGGGGCTTTTTTTCCATAATTTTTTTTAGTGATGCCGCAATGGCTTTTTTTGTCATTAAAGTAGTGGTCTCATGCTTCATAGATATCCTCCTGATGGATTGATTATATAACCCCACCTTAAAAAAATCAATAAAACGTCTGTATTTAGCCAACAATTAACCGGATTTTGTCCGTATTTCACACAAAACCGGGTTAATTGACCGTACCATAAATTGTTTTTAAGTATTATATTAATGAAAAGCAGGAGGTAATGAGAGAGACTTTATTCCGACCTGTATTTACTTCTGGTTTCAGGAGAACGGGGGATACGAAAGCAGCTGCAAAAGGAGGAATCTGACATGAGTTTTATCGAATTAAAAGATATAGAGCGGGAATATCACGTGGGAGGCAGCATCATAAAAGCAGTGGATGGAATCAGCTTTGAAATAGAAAAGGGATCCTTTAATGTGATTCTCGGTCAGAGCGGAGCTGGTAAAACAACCATTTTAAATATGCTTGGAGGCATGGACAGCCCAACAAAGGGGACTATTCTGGTGGGAGATACCAGGGTTTCCGGAATGACAGAAAAAGAGCTGACTGCATATCGGAGGCATAGGATTGGGTTTGTATTTCAGTTTTATAATCTGGTGCCGAATTTAACCGCTCTTGAAAATATTCAGCTGGCGAGAGAGATCTGTAAGGATCCTCTGGATGCAAGGGAGATATTGAACCGGGTAGGATTAAGCGACAGAAAGGATAATTTCCCCAGTCAGATGTCCGGAGGGGAGCAGCAGAGGGTTTCCATTGCCAGGGCGCTTGCGAAAAATCCCGATATAATACTGTGTGATGAACCAACGGGTGCGCTGGACTCCGGAACAGGGAGAAAGGTTCTTAAATTAATCAGAGATATTGCAAGAGATATGGATAAAACAGTAATCATTGTCACACATAATGCACCTATTGCGGATATGGCTCAGAAGGTCATACATATGAGAGATGGAAAGGTTTATGAGATAAGGCAGAATCTGGAACCAAAGGACGTGGAGGAGATTGTATGGTAAAACATACGCTGTTTATTAAATCCCTGCGGGATATGAAAAAATCCCTGGTCCAGTTTGTATCCATATTTTTAATGTCGATGATTGCCATCAGCATCGTAACAGGTCTGGACAGCATTTGGATGACGATGAAGCTGCGCTCCGAGGGCATGTATCAAAGCACAGGCTTATCAGACTTATGGCTGACAGCATCAAATCCGTCAGAGAGAGATATGTGGAAAGCAGAGCGCCTGAAAGGGGTAAAGAAAGCAGAAAGACGCCTGGTTATTAACTGTGATGCAGATCTTGCGGATTCCCCGGTATTACGAGTTTATGCCATGCCCTCAGGCTATACGATGGATACGCCCTATAAGACGGAAGGCCGTCAGAAGACTAAGCACGGAGCTGTATTAGACCAGTCCTTTGCCAAAGCTCACGGCCTTTCTGTCGGGGATAAAATCAGAGTGAAGATGAATGAAGTATGGCTTGAGTTTCCCATTGAAGAGCTGGCTTTAAACAGTGAACATATATTATCCATTCAGGATTCCTCTTCGATGATTCCTGATTCCAGAAAATATGGCTTTATCATGGTGGATATTGAGGCTGTCGGCAAAGCATTCGGCGGTCAGAAGGTATATAACCAGGTTTCTGTCCGTTTGACGGCTGATGCAAAGGAAGCTGATGTAAAAGCAGGATTGGAGCAGATATTTGGTGACCGTTTGGGAGGTATTGTAAATCATACAGATCATACCAGTCTGGAAAATACCTATGCAAGAATGAATCTATTCCGAATTCTGTCAACGATATTCCCCAGTATTTTCTTTCTCGTTACGGCACTGATTACACTGAGCACCATGGTACGTCTGGTGGAGGATCAGAGGAATCAGATTGGTATTTTAAAAGCTTCCGGTTATGAGAAACGGGTGATCATGTGGCATTATACCTCCTATGGCATATATGTCGGAGTTTTGGGTGCAATTTCAGGCGTCATAGCAGGTCCAAATATCATAGGAAGAATTTTAATGAGCAACTTAAAATTGCTCTTTGTTTTTCCTGATTACAGTCTGGAACTGAATGTTGTTAAAATAATATTTTGTACGCTGTTGATTGTGATCAGTACAGGAGGAATCTCCTGTTACTCCTGCTTAAAGCTTCTTGGGGAAGTTCCTGCAGAGCTGCTGCGGACAAAGCCTCCTAAAAAAGGGAATCATATACTTCTGGAACGCTTTACCGGAATATGGGATTCCATGAAATTCAGCAGTAAGCTGGTTGCCAGGAATATTTCAAAGAATAAGGCCCGTATGGGAATGAGCATATTGGGGGTCATGGGCTGTTCCGGTCTGATCATAGGAGCCTTATCGTTAAAGACCATGATAAATGGTCTGTCAGAGCAGACGTTTGGCGAAATGTACACCTATGACCAGCGGCTGAAGCTGGACAGGGGAGTCAGCCACCGCTTTATTAAAAATTTAAAGATTGACGGGGATTTTCAGGATATGGAGGAAACAAGTGTTCAGGTGACCACGGATTCCGGTATAAGGAAGGTAGTAAAACTGACGCTGTTGCCGGAAGAAAGTCCTCTGATATATCTGACTGACCTAAAAGGACAGCAGATTTTTATACCGGATGAAGGAATCATTATCACCCGTAAACTTTCGGAACTTTTAGGAGCATCCGAAGGAGACAGAGTAGAACTGAAAATACCCGGTGAAGGCAATAAAACGGTTAAAATAACAGGGATAGCCAGTATGACGATCGGTCAGGGTATTTATGCCCGCAACAGCTACTGGGAAGCCCTGGGCGGAGATTATGAGCCGGGTTATCTTCTGGTAAAATGGAATGCTGAGCCGGATCAGAACATACTGAACAGCAGCAGGATCGTTCGTGCAGTTTTAAGAACCCAGCAGAAAAAGGATTTTGAATCGAATATCAATATTGTAAATGTTGCCGCAATCATGCTGATTGTAAGCGGAAGCAGCCTGGCTTTTGTTGTTATTTATAATATGAGTATTTTAAACTTTTTTGAAAGAGTCCGGGATCTGGCAACACTGAAGGTCCTTGGATTCTATGAAAAAGAAATACGTTATCTGGTGCTGTTTGAAAATTTCATATCAACAGTTGCCGGAATCGTCCTGGGGATACCGGTTGGTAAAATGATAACCACTATTTTTGTTGCCGGATTCGGGGATGATTTTGATTTAAACGGTAGCTTAAGTATCGTAAACATTGGGATCTCCGCAGTGATGACCCTGTTATTCATGATTTTGGTTAACACAGTTGTATCAAGAAAGATGAAACGGATTGATATGCTGGAAGCACTGAAAAGCGTGGAATAGTCGAGGAGGATGAAGAATGAAAAAGAAATATATTTGGAAACATGGTGTTGCAATGTTCCTGTGTGCAAGCCTGCTGGTGACGGGATGCGGCGGAAAGAAAGCAGATAGCGCCGGTGAAAGACAGCAGGCGGAGACGGAACAGGAGCAAAACAGAGAGATTGATGCCTGGGGTGAAGTAAAATACCGCACATCTTACCAAATGGTCATTGATTTTCCGGCAATTGTGGATTCGATAGAAGTGAAAGAGGGAGATGTGGTCCATAAAGGAGATGTCCTTGCAGTATTAAATATGGATGAGTTTACAAAGACAATTGCCAAGCTGGAAGATCAGAGAGCAGCAGGGGAAGCGGCTTTAGAAGGAATGAATCAGAATACTGCCGGCGTAACGGCTCAGATCGGCTCGCAGAGAAGAAATGTGGAGGTAGCCCAGACAGATTTGAATCATGCAAAGGTATTATTTGATGCAGGGGATATCTCTAAAACCGATTATGACAAATATGTGACTAATTTAGTATCCCAGAAAGCCGGCTTAAAGGTGCTGGAGGTACAGTTGGATCAGCTGACAAAGAGCAACAGCAGCAACTTAAACCAACAGGCCAGCAGCAATGCAGCTCTTGACAAGGAACTGGATATTTATAAGTCTCGACTGAATAAGCCTTATTTGAATGGAAATCAAATCGTTTCCAATGTAGAGAATGGAATCGTTAAAAATATAACGGTAGAAAATGGAACAATTCTCGGCAGTGATTCAAAACAGATCCTGGTTATGGATATCATTGACCAGGATTCTGCATACATCAGTGCGGAAGTTGACGAAGAGTACATCAGTGAGATCACTTTGGATTCTTCGGTCAGGATCGTTCCGGTCATGAATCCGGATTTGGAGCTGAAAGGTTCCGTATCCCAGATTGCTGCCATGGCGGAGGAAAAGGACGGAAACCGGATTATAAAGGTCTGGGTCATGCCCGATGATAAGGAAAAAATATTAAAGCCGGGATATACGGTAGATGTTTATTTTACAGATAAGGAACCGGAATAAAAAACCAATAAAGAGCTTCCTGGGACACGGAAGAATATTCGGTGAAAGCCGAGGATAAAGAAGTTGACAAATTTGGAATATACAATATACTTACTATAAAAGAAATATGGACATTTCTTGCATTGGGGATGATGATGGATGTATATTGTAGCTTATCGTTTGTTAAATTTACTGAATGACTGTGAGTTTGGTTCTACGGATGCACATATCGCGAAAAATCTGCTGGATATGATATACGAGGTTGAATTTATGCCGATTGACCAGGTCGCGGCAAAATGCCACATTTCCAAGTCAACACTTTCTAAATTCATAAAGCGCCTTGGTTTTGAGGATTACAAAGAGTTTAGGGATAATGTGAGGAATGAGAAGAAAAGAAGCAGATATACCGGAAACGAACAAAAATTGTCGATGAATGAGTTTATTGAAGCACAAGGAATTGAACGATATTTGAATATCCTTTCTGGTGATATTAAGAATTTCCTGTCCGGAATTAATATGGACCAGATCCAGAAACTGGCAGAAGCAATTTATGATTATGATAAAGTTGCTGCATTCGGAGCCGTTTATTCGGAAACGGTTGCTATGGATTTTATGTATATGTTTGCAGAGGAGAGGAAATATATAAAAACAAATCTCTTTGATACAAAGCAGGAACAATTTATTAATCAGGCAGATGAAGATACTCTGATTATTATTTTTTCTAATTCTGGACAGTACATCTATCGGGATGGGCTGAAAGCTTTGAATTCATCCAAATTATTTATCAAAAAAACCAAGGGCCGGATCGCACTTATTACTTCGAACAAAGAGGCTGCATATGACCCCTGTATCGCGTACCCGGTCTTATATCACTTAACGACGGATGTGCAGAATCATCTGATTGTTGAACGTATGGTCGTGAACCTGATTGTAGACAGCTACAGAAAAGTCAGGAAAGAGAAAAATAAATAAACCGATAAAAGACAGACTTTCATGAGGAGTCTGTTTTTTTTGTTGGAAATAACTAAATCTGTTAGAAAAATTAAGGTGAAGTTGCTAAAAAAGTTTCCAAAAAGCGAAATTCAAAGATTTTTGAAATGATTTTATTTATAATGAGTTGCAAGTTGTTATGCATCATAAGTTGTTAAATTTGGTCATGAAAGGAGTTAGAGATGTACGAGGGCTATCAATAGCCGTAGAATTATGGGGAGGGTGACATTGCCAATAAAAAGATAGTGAAAACGTTAGGAGGAAGGGATATGTATTTTATTATTGCTTCGCATGGCGAATATGCCGAGGCCTGTAAAAAGAGCTGCGAAATGATTACTGGAGCAGCACCCCAGTTTTCAGTAGTGACTTTTACAGAAGAAATGACGAAAGAATCGGTTGAGAGTGCTTACAGAAAGATTCTTGAGGAAAAAGGAGCAGAACAGTGTCAGGCGATTATTACTGACATAAAGGGGGGGACACCTTATAATGCAGCAATTGTCATAAGACATGAGTATCCATCTGTTGCGCTGGTATCAGGACTATGTCTGGGCATGCTGATTGCATTGAATGTAGGTGATACGCTGGAGAATGCGATTGAACAGTCAAGGGAAATAATTACCGGAGAAGGGGTATCTGCCGCAAAACAGACTATGAAAGTAGTTGAATCTGCTGAGCCGGTGGAAAATAACGGGATTGTGAATTTCAGGCTGGATGAACGTCTGATTCACGGTCAGGTGGCAACCTTCTGGACACGTACCCTAGGCGTTACAAGAATTATGATAGTAGACAACAAGATCTTGATTGATGAAATTGGCAAAAATGCTCTGCAGGCAGCAGTTCCGTCAGGGATCAGGCTAAGTGTTCTGTCAGTAGCTAATGCAGCGAGGAGGCTGAACAAAGGTGCGTACGCAGGACAGAGAGTATTCCTCATAGTAAGGAGGACGGATACAATCCGTGAGTTACTTGATGCCGGGGTCAAAGTAAAGGAAGTAAACATTGGAAACATGGGAGTGAAAGACGGGCGGAAGCAAATAACGAAATCCGTATATTGCACGAAGGAAGAAATTAAGGATATTCTGGATATAGAAAAGTCCGGCGTGCAGGTATATGCCCAGATGGTACCGAATGACGATAAGAAGAAATTCACATCTTTTTTAAACAAGGAGGCATAGAGAATGGGAATTCAAGTGTGGCAGATTCTAGTATTGACATTATTAGCTTTCTTTTTTATTTGTGAAGGCTTATCCACCTCTATATTTGCAAACCAGCCGGTTATCATTGGAACAATTACCGGTATTGTTATGGGCGATATAGGAACAGGGCTGGCAGTAGGGGCGACTCTTCAGCTGATGATCCTTGGAGTAGGTACATATGGAGGGGCATCCATACCTGATTATGTAACTGGTGCCATGATTGGGACCGTATTTGCAATCACGTCGGGAAAGGGAATGGAGTTTGGTATGGGACTGGCGGTGCCTGTAGGACTTTTGATGGTACAGCTTGATGTCCTTGCAAGATTTTCCAATGTGTTCTTTTCCAAGAGAGTCGAGGCAGCAATAGAAAGATTGGACTTTAAGGGGATTACAAGGAATACATGGCTGGGCGCTTTTTCGTGGGGGCTTTCCAGAGCGATTCCGGTTTTCCTGATGTTAATTTTCGGGCAGAACCTTGTAAATGCCATTACAGAGTATATGCCGGAATGGTTAATGAGCGGTCTGTCAGTTGCAGGAGGACTGCTTCCTGCTGTGGGTATTGCAATCCTGCTTAGATATCTTCCTGTTAAAAATTACATTGCTTATCTGCTCATTGGATTCATTGCAGCAGCGTATTTGAAAGTACCTATGGTTGGAGTGGCAATCATGGGAGTTGCATTAGCAATCATCGCATTTAAGCAGGAGGCGGCGAAAAACCAGAACGTTGTTGTAGTAAATCAGGGTGCAGTTCAGGAGGGATTGTTAGATGGAGAATATGAAGACTAATCAGGAAAAGATTACAAGCCAGGATATAAACAGTGTAAGCAAACGATGGATTCTGGCATCACAGATTACATGGAACTATGAAAAGATGATGGCAATAGGCTATCTATATTCCATTCTCCCGGTTCTGCGTAAATTATATAAAAAAGATGATGAATTAAAAGCAGCAATGAGAAATCATGTGCAGTTTTTTAACACGACTCCCCATATGGGCGGATTTATACTGGGCATTGATGTTGCAACAGAGGCAGAAGGAAAAAACAGCAGCACAGATGGGGTAGAAACGGCAAATGGCATTAAAACAGGTCTGATGGGGCCTTTTGCAGGCGTCGGTGATACCATATTTGGAGTCCTGATACCAACGATTTGCGGTTCCATAGCCGCATATATGGGACAGCAGGGGAATGTGACAGGTGTCGTTATCTGGATATTGGTTAACATTGCAATCATGGCATTCCGCTATATCACAGTTGGAATTGGATACAGAGAGGGAACAAAATTAATTGTTTCAGCAAAAGATAAACTGGATGCATTGACAAGTGCGGCAACACTTCTTGGTATTACCGTGGTCGGTGCTTTGATTCCGACTGTAGTAAACGCGAATGTCACAGCAACGTTTATATCTGGAGATGTCACTTTGGCAGGACAGGACATTTTAGACCAGATCATGCCAAGCCTTGTTCCGGTTCTGGTTGTAGCTGCGATCTATGTTTTGCTTGGTAAGAAAAAGATGACCTCTACGAAGGCAATCTTGATTGTTATGGCAGCATCCATCCTATTTGCTGCAATTGGATTTTTGGGATAAACAGACAACATATCGTTTCCGGCAATGGGCAGAAATGTTCAGGTCAGGGAATGGTGGATAAATTAAATGATACAGTTAGGAGAGATATTATGGGATTAGAGTTTTTTAACAAATCAAAAAAGATTATGGAACAACTGGAGGCAGCAGAACAGGAGCACATTCATGAGGCGGCCATATTAGTTTCTGATTCTATCAGAAACGGAGGAATCCTGCAGGCATTTGGAAGCGGGCATTCCTATGCAGGTGCAATTGAAGTATGCGGAAGAGCCGGAGGCTTGATTCCAAGCAAGCTTATCCGTGACAAGGCGGAAGGAATGTATGAGAGTGTGGAAGGTAATGCTCCGTTTTTAATGCGGCAGGTGAACATAGGAGAGAATGATATTTTCATTCTGATCTCTAACTCCGGCAGAAACCCATTCGCAATAGAAATGGCTGATTACATAAAGAAAAAAGGCAACAAGCTGATCGTAGTAACTGCACTGGAAGTATCAAAAAGCTCAACTTCCAGACATTCTTCCGGTAAGCTTTTATATGAGTTCGCAGATGTGGTTTTGGATAACCATTCCACATTTGGGGATGCAGCCCTGGAAGTTGAAGGGCTGGACTACAAAGTTTGCGGAACCTCCTCACTCAGCACATGCCTCCTTCTACAGCAAATGATTTATGAAGCGGTACAAGATATGATGGCAAAAGGATATGAGCCTCCGGTTTACAAGAGCGCTAATATTGACGGAGGAAGAGAATTTAATAATACTCTTGAACAGAAATATGCAGATAGAATCTGGCATATTTAAAAACAAGAGTACCTGTGATTTACCATTACGATCATTTAAGGAAAGAAGTTATGGATCAAAACCGATAGAATAGGCAGGCGAGTTTCTTGTAAAATAATGATTCTGAGAGTATGAGGTGATTATGAAACATCCGGTATTAGAAGTATGTACAGATTGTGTGCAGTCTGCGGTAAATGCGGATAACGCAGGAGCAGACAGGATTGAGCTTTGCAGCAATTTGGTAATCGGCGGTGTGACTCCAGGAATGGCGCTGTTTAAGCTGGTAAAAAAATATACGGATATAAAAGTCCGTGTCCTTCTGCGTCCCAGATACGGTGATTATTGTTATAGTGCTTATGAATTTGAACAATTAAAAGAAGAAGTACAGATGTATCGTGAGTTGGGAGCTGACGGTGTGGTAATGGGAATCTTAAGGCCGGATGGCAGGCTGGACGAGGAAAGAATGTCCGAACTGAAAAGATTAGCCGGAAACATGGACACTGCACTGCACAGAGCATTTGATGCCTGCATAAACCCAATGGAAACGATGGAACAGGCAGTTTCTTTAGGAATAAAAACCATTTTGACTGGCGGTCAATGTGGAAATGCATGGGACGGCAGAGAATTATTAAAAGAGCTTTATGAGAAAAGTGCAGGAAGAATCGAAATCCTGGCAGCAGGAGGAATTAATGCTGAAGTAATGGATCAATTAATTCCGCTTACCGGAATCACCTCTTTTCATATGTCCGGTAAAATTGAGGTGGACAGCATGATGACATATCGAAAAGCAGGAAGCAGCATGGGGCTTCCTGAAAGAGATGAATATGCCCTTTGGCAGACATCAGAGGAAAAAGTAAAACAGGCTGTTCAAATTTTAAAAAATGTTACGATTGAATAAAACGGAATAGAATTCCGGCAGGGGCTGTGTGCTGATTATTTAGCACACAGCCTTTTGAGTTAATAACAAATTGCGAATTACTGGCTATTCAAAGGATGTCGTAGGCAGAATTGCTTTTTATATAAATCTGAAATAAAATCAGATAAAACATACTGGATTTAAAGCGAAAATACCAAGTGGGGTTTACGAAACGTTTTCATATTTAAAAAAATGCCCATCTTTGCAGGAAATAAAATATTTGCTATAATAAAAATTACCATATTTCAAGACGCTCATCGCGATGGACATATGGAGCTTCATATAAATGATACCGGAAAGAGGAAAAGGGATGAAAAAGCCTTCTAAATTATCTGTTCGGATGTTTCTATTGTTACTCTTATGTGTGGTCATGCCTTTGGCAGGGACCTGTATTTACGTACGAGTCAGCATGGAACATTTTATCCAGGAAAAGCTGAGTGAAAAAGTGATTCAGAACATTTCAAGGGGAGAACGGAATATCTGCGATAATTTACAGAACATAGCCGCTTTGACCAACGTCTTTGTATATGATGAAGAACTGCAAAGGCGTATTACAGATTCCAATACGTCTGAATATGACAACACGAAATACTTTGACCAGATGATACATAAGCTGAGCATTGCCAGCGGATTTGATTTCGTTCAGGATATGAAGATCATTCTGTTTGATGATTACAGCAGGATATACTCCAACTGGAGCATGAATTACCAGGATTACCAGTTTCTCCTGGATCAGGATTGGGTGAAAAAGAGCAGGGAGAACAATGGGCATATTGTATGGGCAATGTTTAATCCGGCCTATATTATTGGTGAACAGAAAGATCAGACCTACATTTCTCTGGCAAAATCCCTGCTCAATGATTATACAACGGGTAATGTCATAGGAACGCTTATTATCAGCATTGACCAGAAAAAATTCAGCGACCTTTTGATGGAATACGCCTATGCCGGTGACATGGCCTATGTCTGTGTGGGAGAAGGAACTGTGCTAATGCAGAATGACACCCAGGGGCTCATTCATGAAGAGGATATAAGGAATCTGTTCCGGGAGACGGAGAAGAAAAAAAGCGGGAGCCTGCGGTATCAGTCTGCAGGAGGAAACTTTCTTATAAGCTATTACACCATACCAAAGCCGTGGGTGTTTAACGATCAGCAGATGAAAGTCTTTCATTTCACCAATTATCAGGAAGTGACCAATCAGGTGGAAATGATCGGGAGCAGGATGAATTTAATCATCCTGATCGTCATATGCGCGCTGGTCTTGATTCTGTATCTTTCCATCAGGATGCTGGTAAAGCCAATTGTCAAACTCAGCGGGCAGATGGAAAATTATACGCTGGACATGGATTTAAAAGATATCGATATGAAGCGGTCCGATGAGATCGGCCAGTTAAACCGCTCCTTCCGTCAAATGTCCATTAACATCCGCCATTTGTTCGAAGAGCTTAAAAATGAGCATGAGATAAAGGAAAAATACCGGTATGAATCTCTGCGGGCACAGTTAAATCCCCATTTTCTATTCAATACCTTATCAACCATCCGCTGGATGGCGATCATAAGAGGAGCGGATAATATCGTAGATGGAATTGATGCTTTGGCCCATATATTAAAATACAGTATGAGCAGGGAAAACTGCCTGGTAACGGTGGCGGAAGAGGTGGAGAATATCAGGAATTATCTTTATATCCAAAACTGCCGCTACGGAAATCACTGCAGGCTGGAAATGGAACTTGAGGAAGACATTATGAATTTGAAAACAGCTAAATTTATCCTTCAGCCCATTGTAGAAAATGCTATCATTCATGGATATGACAAGGAAAGGGAAGAAATCCTGATCCGGATTTACGGATCTGCAGAGGAGGACAGCCTTAACATATATGTGGAGGATGACGGAATAGGTATTTCCCCTAATGTTATCAGGCAATTTGAGGCCTCCAGAGAAGGCCGGATAAAGGAAAGCAAGCTGACAGGCATCGGAATCAAGAATGTGGATGAGTATATCCGAATTACCTTCGGCAATGAGTATGGGCTGACCATAGAAAGTCTTAAAACAAGAGGGACGGTGGTATTGTTCACACTTCCGGTAATCAGAGAGGAGAAATCAGGGGATGAAAAGGGTGATGATTGTAGATGATGAGGTTTTGGTGCGCCTGGGAATCCAGTCATTGATCAAATGGGAAAACTATGGATACCAGATTGTCTGTGATGCATCGGATGGGGAAGAGGCACTTCAAAAGATCAGACAGTACCAGCCGGATATCGTTCTTACGGATTTAAAGATGAGCCCGGTGGATGGCTTTGAGCTGATCTCTGAGTGCAGGGAAAAATATTCTCACATCCAGTTTATTGTCTTAAGCAGCTATAATGATTTTGACAATGTAAGAAATGCCATGAAAATGGGGGCGTTTGATTATGTTTTTAAATTGACGGTGAAGCCGGAGGAACTGCTGAAAATCATGGATGAAGCCACCTCTTCAGGGAAAGGGACCGATACAGTCCAGGAAACCACTGCACTGGCGGAACGGAATCTGGAAGTCATAAAGAGGGGACTGTTTAAAAGAATTTTAAACTCTGAAACCTTTTTGAAGAAATATTTAGAGGAACTGATGAGACTGCCTCTTTCCGTAAATTTTGATCATCCGTTCCATATTCTCTCCATTACCATTGATGATTTTAAGGTGGTGAGAAAAAAAGGGGATTTTATGGATTTGGAGCTCCTGATATTTACCATGGAAAATATCCTTAGTGAATTGTTCAACCGCCATCACCATGCAGAAGTGTTCCAATATGGGGAATATGATTTTGCCGTGGCAGTAAACCTGGAAGAAAATCAGGATCATAAGGCCTTTTTTACAGCAATGGAGAAGGAGTTTGGCATCTTTTTAAGCTGCGCCAGACAGTATTACGGTCTGGAGGTAAGCGGAGCATTGAGCAGGGAATGTACGGGGATCAAAGGGTTAAAGGAGGCCATTGCTCAGAACCGGGGCACATTAAACATGCGCTTTTTTTCGGAACCTGGAAAGCTTCATCCATACGAGAGGAGCGTTAAGGAAGAGGCGGTTCTTCCGGCCGAGTTTCACAGCTCTGTTTTAGAACGTCTGGCGGCGGAACACGACTTTTTCGGGATGAGGAAGTTTCTGGAGGACTTATTTGAATTCCTGAAAGAAAAGAACCGGTGGGAGCCTGAGGAAATCCGTTATCTTTTAAGAAAGGCCTATGGAACCCTGGCAGCCTCCTTTGCCCGCAGCAGAGCCGATATAGATCTGTTCCTGGATAAGAACGGAATAAACATGGAGGCATCCATCAATGATTATACATATCTTGAAAAAATCAGGCAATCCGTATTGGAATTGTTGGAACAGTATAAAAAGGAGTATGAATCAAACAGCGGCAGAGTATTGAGAAAAGAGGTTGCCGAAGCAAAGAGTTTTGTCCGAAGTCATATGAAGGAAGAACTGCAGGTTGCAGAAATTGCGGCTATGGTGAATATGAGCGGCAGTTATTTTTCCCACGTATTTAAAAAGGAGGAAGGGATTAGCTTTTTGGAATATGTATACCGGGTGAGAATGGAGCATGCCAGATACTTACTGGAAAGCAGCGATTTAAAGGTAAATGAGATTGCAGATGAGGTTGGAATCT
>Ga0213825_1000373_pt1 | contig 33181 bp, 32 predicted proteins | sample MC6MC0900MG_FD_179896 | JGI IMG/M metagenome (GOLD analysis project Ga0213825, IMG submission 179896) | Enriched soil aggregate microbial communities from Iowa State University, Ames, United States - MC6-MC0900-MG | ecosystem: Environmental > Terrestrial > Soil > Unclassified | place: USA: Iowa...
TGTTTCTGTTTAGCGATCTCATTTCCTACTTGTACTGCTGCGGCCGTCATAATATCGAGGTTTCCCGAGTAGGTTGGGAAAAAATCTCCTGCTCCCTCTACCTCTAAAAAGATGGATACTTGTTGACCATTAAAAATAGGAGCACTTGTTAGTCGATAGCCTGGTACATATTGTTGAACAGCTTGCACGATATCTTCAATTGCTTTTAAAATGTCTTGCTCCCTATTACGCTCATTTACCAAAACATGCACGGTATCACGCATTATAATCGGCGGATCAGCTGGATTTAGAATAATAATGGCCTTACCCTTTTTCGCTCCACCCACGTCCTCTATTGCCTTTGCTGTGGTCCGTGTAAACTCATCAATATTTGCCCGAGTACCAGGTCCAGCGCTTTTGCTTGCTACGGTAGCAACAATTTCCGCATATTCAACATCAGCTACTTGATTAATCGCGTAGACAATTGGAATAGTCGCTTGCCCACCGCATGTTACCATATTGACATTGTCGGCCATTACGAATTTTTTCAAATTAGCGCACGGTACAACAAACGGACCAATAGCTGCTGGCGTTAAATCAACAATCTGTTTACCAAGAGCAAGTACTTTCTCACTATGCATCAAATGTGCCTTTGCCGTTGTCGCATCAAACACAATATCAAAGAGCTCTGGACTGGCCACTAAGCCTTCTATTCCATTGGTGATTGTATGATAGCCACGAGCCTTAGCACGTTGAATTCCCTCAGAAGCAGGGTCAATTCCTACCATGACACTCATTGATAGGTAATCACTACGCTCGATTTTGTACATTAAATCGGTTCCAATATTACCAGAGCCTAAAATCGCCACTTTTAGTTTTACCATCTTCATTTCTCCCCCTTCAGCCTAAACGTAGCGGACACAGCACCTAAATGAGCAAACTCTGCAACAAACGTATCTCCGTCCTCAATGGTAACTGCGGCTGTCAAAGCACCTGCTAACACAAATTCACCTGCCTGCAAACCGATATGATATTTACTAAGCTTATTAGCTAACCATGCAACTGCACGCAATGGATCACCCATTACAGCGGCAGCGGCGGCGCTATCAAACAACTCGCCGTTTCGATAAACATTCATGCCAATATGCGGTAAGTCTACATCTAGCAATTTTGTTGGCCTTCCACCAATAATCACCATGGCGGAGGAACCATTATCTGCAACCGTATCTTCAAATCGAATTTTCCAATCAGCTATTCGACTATCAATTACTTCTAGTGCAGGGACGATGTAATCCGTTGCCTCAATAACATCCTCCACTGTAATATTTGGTCCATATAAGTCCTTCTTTAAAACAAAAGCAATCTCAAATTCCAGTTTTGGTTGAATGAAATGATTGAGAGAAATTGTTGCACCATCAACCTCCACCATATTCGATAAAATATGACCGTAGTCTGGCTCTGACACATTAAATTGCTGCTGCATTACCTTACTCGTTAAGCCGATTTTCTTACCGACAATATGCTTCCCCTCCTGTTGCTTTGAAGCAATTTGGAGTAATTGAATAGCATAAGCGTCATCTACAGTTATATCTGGAATAGTAGAAGTTAAGGGGGCGATAGGTTGCTTCGATACCTGAGCTTCCTGTAATTTCTCTGCATATAATTGTCTATCCATAGCCTCTACCTCCTAGATTTGCACCGGTGTTTCCGATGATAATGCACCATATCGTCCTTTAAAGAATAGCAATGGCTCCCCATCTTCTAGATGAATGTTTTTCACTCGTCCGATAAATAATGTATGATCACCTTCTATATAGGTGCTTGCTACCTCACAGCTTACTTGTGCAATAGCCCCTTCAATTGTCGGAGCACCTTGTAAATCACCAAATGTTACATGACGCTCTTCTTTGATTTGTCCAGCAAATAGCATTGACAGCTCTTGCTGCTGCGCAGATAAAAAATTGACAGTAAATGTTCCGCTTTGTTGGATATGCTTTAGCATAGAAGCTTTTTCCCCAATAGAGATGACAACTAATTTTGGATTAAGTGAAATAGACATGAACGCATTTGCAGTCATGCCATGTATTTTGCCATTAACATTTGTTGTAATTACAGTGACACCTGTTGCAAATTTCCCCATCGCATTTCTAAATAGACGATCCTCCATTACATAACCTCCTCATGATTTAGTACTGTCTTAAATACTCTGAAATAGTATTCAAGACAGCTGTTTGGACTTTTTTACAGATACAACTACAAGCTTATTTATTATCAAAGTTAGCGATGATATGGTGACTGAGCGACTCTCTTAGGATTAGAGATAGATTGAACTTAGGCTAAGTCCTATGATACCGCCTTCATGACCATCATCGTGTCGCTTCCGCTATGTTACACTGTGCTTTCCACAAAAAACATCTGTTGCTCCGCGGAAATCAACCTACATTGTGATAACTCTAGTATTGTTTATTTCACTGGAACCTTTACTGCTCGATCTGGTGTACCATATAGGAAATATTCATTTGGTAGTGGAGAGCCGTACCAAATAATCGCTTCATCTAACTCATTCTCGCGCCACGTTATCGGCTTCCAATCGGGATCGAAAATCAGATAGCCTGAATCGCCAAATAATTCAACTCGGTTGCCACCAGGCTCCATCACGTACATGAAATATGCTTGACTCACACCATGCTTTCCAGGCCCAGCCTCAATTTGAATACCATTTTCTACAAAAATATCAGCTGTATCCATTAGGTGCTGTGGATAGCCGTACCAAAATGCAATATGATGGAAGCGGCCGCTATTGCCAGTTTGATCGTTCATTAACGCTACCTCATGTACTAGCGGGCTAACACTCATCCATGCTCCGATTTCTTCATCATTGTTCAACACAATTTGTTCCCGTAACTTGAAGCCTAAATGCTCAGACATAAACTCACGGTTTTTAGCCACATCCCTACACATTAAGTTGATATGATCTAAACGACGGGCTGGCACACCCATTAATGGACGCTTTTGTGGACGGCTTTTTAGCAATGTTTTTTGATCTTCAGCTGGCTGGAAATAATCTACTTCCCACAAAATTTCTTGATTGTGGCCATCTGGTGTGGAGAATTGGTAGGCACGACCGTGACCTAAATCGCCATCAATCCAACCTTTTCCATACCCACTTTTCTCTAAAGCTACGACGCGACGCTCCAGTGCTTCTGGTGAACTTGCACGCCATGCAGAATGTCCAAGACCTGCTTCTTTCCCTTCCGTAAGCTTTAATGTGTGATGATAAAAATCTTCATAGCCTCGTAAATATACCGATTGCCCCTCACGCGCTGTAATTTGTAACCCCATATAATCTGTGAAAAACTTTAAAGATTCCTCTGGCTTTGGTGTAAAAAGCTCCACATGCGCTAATTGTGCTACATCAAAATTTGACATCAAACATTCCCCCTAATTTTTTCATTATTTATTTGTAAAATAATTCACATCATCAGGATTAACCCACGTAGGGTCTGTCCACCCCGTTAAATCGTAATCTGCCATACATTGCTCAGCAAACGCGATAAACTCATCTGTTTTACCACTGCCTTGTGCACCAAACAATGTTTGTAATCGAATATCTTCATGATTTCCAGCATAATTTCGTTCGTATAATTCACTACGGCCACCAAATTCAGTACCAATCGCATCCCAAAGTAGCTTAATTGTTTTAATTTTTTCAAGTGCTTCAATACCATTAGAACCACGGTAGAGCTTATTTAATGTCGGACGGAATTCCTCGTTTAAAAAATCTCTTGCACTAGATGGCTGAACAATTAAATTCCCTGCTACAATCTGCTGAATAATGCCCTTAATCTTTGGCCAACCTTCCTGTAAAAATACGCGATATGCTAGTCCACCATTTAAATTCGGAATAACGATACCATTTTCTTTTTTCTCAGGATTCAATGCCATCGCATCGCTTAATGACCAGAACATATGACGCCAAGCAATAATTTCTCCAATATGAACCTGAACACCACGGAATTGGTCAGTGCCTGCAGTCTTTAATGCCTTCAACAATACACCAATAATAAAATCTAATTTCACCGCTAAGCGTGTGACACCTTGGAAAGTAAAGCGATTAATGAAACCGCTTTCTACAAAGAATGAAGTTGTCTTTTGCATATCTTCATAAATTAAAATATTTTCCCACGGAATAAGCGCTTGCTCAAATACAAGTACTGCATCATTTTCATCAAAACGACTACTTAGCGGATAATCAAATGGACTACCCATAATCGCAGACGTCATTTCATACGATGCTCGACTAATAAGCTTTACACCAGGAGCATCCATTGGTGCAATAAAAACAACCGCGAATTTTTTATCTTTAATTGGTAATCCATACGTACCCACAAAATTGTAATTAGTAATAGCTGATCCTGTTGCTACCATCTTCGAACCACTAATAATCAAGCCTTTGTCTGTTTCACGCTCCACTTGGATAAAAACATCGCCCACTTCATGAACATCTTTGTGCCGATCTACAGGTGGGTTCACAATTGCATGATTAAAGAACCAATTTCGTTCTTGTGACTCTTTGTACCAACGCTTTGCATTTTCTTGAAAAGGTGAATAGTATTCAGGATTCCCACCAAGTGTTGCAAGGAAGGAAGCTTTATAGTCTGGTGTCCGCCCCATCTGCCCATATGTAAGGCGGGCCCAAGCTACAATAGCATCCCGTCCTTTCATTAAATCATCCGCGCTTCGTGCTGCACGGAAATAACTATGGGTATAACCTCCACTACCCGTATCCGTTTCACAAGTTAAAATATCTTTGTATTTTGGGTCATGCATGGCATTATATAAACGTGAAATCGATCGAGCCGAATTCCGAAAAGCTGGGTGAGTCGTGACATCCTTTACACGTTCACCATGTAACCAAATTTCTCGACTATCCTTTAAACTTTCTAAATATTCTTGCCCTGTCAATGGCTTCGTACCTTGTTTTACGACCATTCCCTTCCCCCCTACAATTATTTTTCTTGTTTGACATGTCTATTTAAATATAGTTCTTTCGGAATTTTTAGATAATTAATAAAAAGTATAGAATTCCGCCATTTTTTCTTCAAATTTGAAAGGAATATGTGCAAAAAATAGAAAAAAGCCAGCAAATACGCTGACTTTCTCTACTTTTTATTTTCTAATGCTTTTAGTACATAATAGATTTTTAAAGCTAATTGGCATCGAAAACGCCCATCTCCTGTACGTAAATCTTCTTGTAATAAAGATTCAATTTTTTCCATTCTATAACGAAAACCTGGAATTGAAAGACTCAAAGCCTTTGCTGTTTTATTGACATTACCGCTATTGTTTAAAAAAACCTCTAACGTATGGGCAAGTGTTGCATTATTTTGCTCATCATATTTTATTAGCGGACCTAGCACCTCTTCATAGAAATGCAGAAGCTCCTTTGGATTTGTCGTCTTTAAAAATAGCATAATATGCTGAAAATTTTCGTAAATAGCAGATTGTGTCTTTCCAGGTGCTGCATATTGTAGAAATTGACAAATCAGTCTAGCCTCATTGTGGCTGCTTCCAATTTCCTCTAACCTATCAGCATTTTTCCCTACACCAATTTGGAATATAGATTGCTTAAATCGTTCTTTTAATCGTTTCGTTAAAATGCTAACAAAGTCCGACATATATCCAATATCCTTTTCACAATCCTCTAGAATAAGTAAAATTTCTTGATTTTTAATGAAACACTCAATATTTAAATACTCTGTCATTAAAAAGCTATGCAAAATTTCTGGTTCCTCATACTCAGATGTGATGACAATTACACGATTGTTTTTACTCGGATCAAAATAGAAAATGCTGCGAGCCTTTTTAATGAGTGCCTCTGTGGAAGATTGTCTACTCATGACTTCATCTAAAAAATCGGACTTTTTTTGCCATTGGGACTGGGCAATTTGCATCTGTGTATATAAATAAATTGAGAATACCGTCACAGCGCGTTCAATAATCATTTCCTGTTCTCTCGTTAAGTCATTATGACTAAGAATCACTAAAGTCCCCAATTGTTTTTTCATCGTCATAATTTCATATTCATGTCGAAACTCTTTTTTCCTAAGTTTTCCTTCTAGATAGAGGTGCTCATCATCCTTCTGCATAAAATAATAACCAATTGGCTTCATTAAATATCTACGTTCTATTGTTACACTACATTGCAACGCATCACTTAAAAGGTGTAAGAGTTGATTTAACGTATAGCCCTCTAGCATTGCATGTGTCATTTGTTTGTGGATGGTGTCAGAATGCAGGATAGAATTATTCAATGATTTTAACTCATTATAAGTAGCGTCTAATTCATCAGCTAAGGATGTTTCTTGAAAATATCGTAATAAATCTAATTGCTCTGCTGTTGCATGCTCCTTAGTTCGAACAACAAATTTACAATAGTCATCACATTTACCACGACATTTTTCCTCAAAAACAACGACTTCTCTTGAATAAGTTTTTGCTAGAAAGCCTGCTACATAACCGATTAATGTCCAGCATACACTTTCTTCACTAAAGCCAAAATGGCGGACATGCTCCTCCGCCTCGTAAGAATGGAACCATTTGCCTTCCATTTCAAATTTATCATCGCTTATTTCCAGTACATCAATTTCTACACTGACAACACCCTCTAAAGTATGGATTGCAGCCCCAGCTTTTATTAACTCTTTTAACTCTTTCCAATTGTACATTTTCTCAATAGAGTCACCAGCACTATAGCCGCATGCCCATCCATAGCGTAATAAAAAGCCCTTTGCTCGCTCCATATTCAACGTTTGAATAATATCACGCCTAAAAAAACCAAGTGCCTCAGCTGATTTTAAGATCATTCGATTCCCATTGAACTTTATAATGCCCGAACGTGGATTAATATCAATGGCATTCTCAAACACTAAACGATTTGCTTTCACTATATACACCCCCATAAACATGCAGTCTTTACAACGAAAAAGGCTTGTACATTTCTCCAAATCGAAATCACTAGATTGAAAGTGTTTACTTTTATTTAGTATAAATTTATTTTTTTGATAATTCAATTTATTGGAATGGAATTCCGGTAAAGTTTGAGTTTGCATTGATAGGCTTCAAAAAAAATGTACTGATCCTTTGATGAATCAGTACATTTTTGATTTATAGCTTATTCACAAGTTCTAAAAGTGCAGTTAAAGAATCTATCTCATAAGTTGGTGTTACAACACCACTTGGAACATTGTTTTCACGATTAATCCATACATTCCGCATCCCAACACGTGATGAGCCTAAAATATCAGTATTTAAATTGTCGCCCACCATAATGGCATCATCAGCTGTAATACCTGCCTTCTCCATAACATGCTCGAAAATGGCGGCATCTGGCTTTCCTTTGCCAAAGTCTCCAGAAATAATAATATGGTCAAAATATGGCGCTATTTCTGGTGTAATTGTCAGCTTTAAGTTCTGTAGGCTTGGAGCACCATTGGTTAATAAAATGAGCTGATATTTTCCTTTTAGCTCATCCAGCACAGTAAATGTATCCTCGTATAAAAATGGCGATACCTTACGTTCAACCACAAATCGCTCACCAAGCTCTTCTCCTAATTGCGCATCATCAATCCCTAACGCTGCTAAGCCCTTTGTCCATGAAGCAGTACGATACTCTGGTACAATTCCCTTCATTTTTTGGAAGGAATCTGTTGGATCATCAAATGTTCCCCATAGACCTTCAAATGGGTTAATACCAATTAACACTGTATAGTCGTATGTTTCATATCCCTCATAAAGCGTACGAGCTTCCTTTCGTACTGCTTCCTCCAGCTCTGATGGATCTACTTTATGTATAGTTGCTGCATATTGACATGTTTTTTCAAATGCTGTTTTAACCGATTTTTTATCCCACAGCAGTGTATCATCTAAATCAAAAATAATTGTATTAATTGACATTGTGTCAGCTCCTAGCTTCCTTTAATACTGCTTATTTTAGCATATTTTCAAAATATTTAGGATGGCATTTTATGTACATTCCTTCTAAAATCAACAAGCTATGCGTACCTTACGCACAGCCTGTCATGTACTATTTATTTTTATTACGCAGGCGTTCCATTAAGCTCTTTACTTCAGCTTTTTTTTGCTCTGTTTCTTCTAGTAAAATTTCTATATGATAAATGTCGTTTATTTCTTCAATTAATACACGATCGCCCACCTGTACTGGCTTATTCATGGCGGACTGTAATATGATTAGTTGTTCCTCTTCCTCTGGGTACTTCAAAAAAACTGCATAGCCATCTTCAATACGGTCTAAGGTATATTTAGTCGAGCTCACTAACAAGTTCCCCTTTCGCATTCTTTAATTGTGCAGCATCTCCATCATTTAGCCAAATTTGTTTCTTCGTCCACTTTAAATAATTTTGTCCATCTCGCGCATTTGTTCCACTTGTCACATAAATAATCTTACCTGGCTGTAATGTCACATTTGGAAATTTGAAAACTTGATTCCCTTCTATTGAAATAAGCTGCCAATCCTTCAACGATACTGCTTCACTACCATTATTTTTAATACCAACAATTTCATCTATTAAATCCTTACTAATAATCTCTACACTTGCGGCACTTGGAGGTGTTGAGATATTGCCTCCTGACCATTCTTTTGACTGCACATCATAGTTTACCCCATCTGTAGATACGATAACCGTTCCAGCTTCTGCGGTAGCATAAATCTTACTCCCAACAGCTTGCAAACGCTCAACGACTTCAGCATGAGGATGCCCATATTTATTTCCTTCCCCATAGCTTAAGACGGTTACTTCTGGATGCACTGCTTGAATAAATTTCTCCGAGCTACTCGTATTTGAGCCATGATGACCCGCCTTTAAGACTGTTGCCTGTACATCATTTTGCAGCATGTCTTTTTCTAATGCTATTCCCGCATCTCCTGTTAATAAAAACGAAACATTGCCATATACCATTTTTAACACAATCGATGCATCATTATTATCCGTTGCATGCTCATTAGCATTTAAGACCTTTACAGTAAGATCATCATCAAACGCTATATTTTCTCCTGTTGTTGGAACATGATAGGGAATATTCTTCGTATCAATTAATGTCAGCATTTCTTCAAAGGTTTGTGATGTATGTACCTTTCCAGAATCATAAAATTGACCAATATCGATGGATGATTGTAACACAGGAATTAAGCCCCCAATATGGTCAGCATCTGGATGTGTTGCTACAACTATATCTAGCTTATTTACACCTAGCTCTTTTAAATACGAAACCACCTGCTGGCCTGCACCCTTAACACCCCCATCCACAAGCATTGTCTTACCATTTGCTGACTCAATAAAAATAGAATCTCCCTGCCCTACATCAAGGAAATGAACACGCATTTCTTGTCCAGCAGTTACTGGTACTTTTTCTGTCTTTAAAACCTCTGTACAGCCCGCTAATAAAAAAATACAAAGAAGTACTATTATTAATTTTTTCATCTTCTTACTCCCTTTCTATTTTTCTATTATACAAAAAAGAGCAGCTTGGAACTGCCCACTATTTTCTAAAATCTTCTATGATGAACTACTCTTTTGTAAGAGATTCTCAAATATTTTTTTGGTTTTCAAACGAATACATTCATAAGGCTCTTGCATTGCCTGTTGAACACTAACCTTATTATCTACTAAAGACTCAACAACAGAAAAATAAGTATACAATGCTGGTTTATCAATATCATCAATATTCCCTGACAATAAGATTGCCTGAGCATTGGCTAATCTGGCTGCCTTCGCTATTCCTAACGGTGCTTTTCCATGTAATGTTTGGCGATCTGATTTCCCTTCCCCTGTTATAACGAATTGAGCCCCTTCTATATGTTGTTTTAATCGAATGGCATCCATTACAATATCAATACCTGCTGAGAAGCTACTATTTAAAAAGGCTATGAATGCACCACCTATGCCACCTGCTGCACCTGCCCCTTTGAGATCATGTAATCGAATGCCATATTGCTCTTCAACAATGTCCGCAAACTGCTTTAAACAGTTATCAAAATAAGCAATTTGATGCTCTTTTACGCCTTTTTGAGGTCCAAATATAGCAGTTGCCCCCTGCTCTCCAATAAAGGGGTTATCCACATCACATGCAATAATAAATTGTGCTTCAGCTAATCGTGAATCTAGACAACTACTATCAATAATGGCCAGCTCTAATAAAGCTGACACTCCATCATCAATTAATGAGCCATCCTCTTTTCTAAATTGCAGTCCTAGTGCCTTTAACATGCCAATACCAGCATCATTTGTAGCACTACCGCCAATGCCAATAATAAACTTCCTAAATCCTTGATCTAGAGCAGCTTTTATTAATTGACCCGTTCCATATGTTGATGCCCGTTGAGGATTTTTTTCATTATCCTGAAGTAACACTATGCCAGATGCCTGAGCCATTTCAATAACACATGTAACATTATCACCAAGTACACCATATTTCGCCACTATTTCTCTCCCTAAAGGATCAAGCACCTGCGCCGAAAAATACTGACCATCAGTAGCCATAATAAGCGATTCCAATGTGCCTTCTCCACCGTCTGCAACTGGTAACATCACAGTATGAATTGATTGGTCCACCTCCATGATTCCTGCCTGCATTGCATTTGCTACCTCGAGGGCTGACAGGGTTCCCTTAAACGAATCTGGACTAATAATGACTTTCATTTTATCCCTCCTCTTTTATTTTTAACATGATTATACTTCAGAGCAAACACTCTTGTGAGCTTGAAAAAGGCAACCTGAACAACTCAGATTGCCTCTACCTTATGCTTTATATAATTCATCTAAAAACTCAATTTTTTTACCTATAGCATCCTCAAATGTCATGATATAGGCAGCAGGATCTTTTGGATTATGGAACTGCGTAATTTTCCCTGTTTCAGGATGAACAAATTTAGAAGAAGCGCCACAGCCGATTCCTAAAATTGTCTGTACCTCTTCCATGATCACAATATTATAGATGCTTTCCTCACCAGCTTTACTATAGCCGACATTTTCTAAATTACCTAAAATATTTTTTTGTCGATATAAATAGTACGGAACATAGTCATTTTCCTTTGTCCAATTTTGTGCCATCTGCATCATTTCTGCAACAGTATCGCGATCCGCTACTTTGTATTTATCCTTATTACGAGTCATCTCTGATGCACGTTTAAATGATAGTGTATGAACAGTCAATGACTCTGGTTGCATCTTAGCAGATTCCTCTAAAGAATGCTGGAATTCCTCGATACCTTCATTTGGTAAGCCGATAATCAGATCCATATTAATATTGTTCATTCCTGATTCACGCGCAAGCCAAAACTTATCAACTGTTTCCTGAACCGTATGATGGCGACCAATTGCCTTTAACGTTTCATCTGTATAAGATTGTGGATTAACACTTATGCGGTCAATCCCCCATTTTTTTAACACTTCTAGTTTTTCTGTAGTAATCGTATCTGGTCTACCCGCCTCAACTGTCACTTCGCGGATTGTTTCAGGATGTGGAAAAGAATCGTACATCGTCTGATACAATGCATCCATTTCATGTGCCTCAATAGATGTTGGCGTGCCACCACCCCAATAAATAGATGTGATTTTCATATCGTTGTCCTTCAGCCATTTACCCATTTCTCTTAATTCAATATGTAGCCCCTCTAAAAATGTAGTGACACGGCCATGCTTTCGGTTACTTCCAATCGCATATGCGGGGAACGTACAATAGGCACATTTTGTGGGACAGAAAGGAATTCCGATATAAACACTTATTTCCTTTCCAATGTTATCGATATCAGGAATCGTCACTAATTGTCGTTCAACAATATCTTTTAAGAGTGCTACCTTTTGTGCAGACAATCGGAAATCACGAATAAGTATGTCAGCAATTTCTTTCTCTGTCTTACCTTCTTTTCTAAATTTATGATAGAGCTTAGTCGGACGGACACCTGTTAAAATACCCCATTGCTGTTGCATCCCTGTATATTGTTCAAGCACATCTAAAAATACATGAGACAGAGCACGTTTAATACGGATATTTAGCTCACGTCCCTCAGCCTGTGTATCATATTGAATATGATATTCATTTGTAAATTGCTTTCCCTCTACCTCTAATACTGCTTTTGTAGATATAGAACAATCCTCAGCAACATGATGCTCGAAGGATACGGACATGTCGGCTCCATCAGACTTTGCTTTTAGTTTGGAATCCTCAAAAAATAAATTTGCTATATGGTTTAATACGCGAATCCAATCCTCTGGATAATTTTGATCTATGTGAATAATTTTCATTTTCTTCGCTCTCTTCTTTCAAAATTACGGCATCCATAGTGTAACAAATTTTTATTAGGTTAAGCAAAGTTACAAATAGAAGTTTTAAATAACAGAATATTCCGTCTAATAATAGACAATGTAAGTTATTCACTTTATAATTTTTAATAAAGTTGGTGTTGATAATGGTTCTTATAAAAAATAATTATTTTTCTTCCGCTCCAAGCTTTATTCACCAGCTAGAAATATTATTTCATCACTTTAATTTAGAACGATGTGATGAAAAGACCATTTACATTACTATTTTATTAAAATATCGCTTGCATAAAGTTCCTTGTGATCTTATTTATATTATGGATCAAGAAGAGATTTACGGTGCTATCTCTATCAACAAGCACTATGAACAGGCACGAAAATTTATCCAGCAACATTTTCGACATGCTTTACTGTATTCAGATGAATTAATACTAGCGAGAAATTTTATGCAAACTTTTCATTTCAAGCGAAGTGTTCAAATCTTTGCAAAGAAGTATCCGACATTTATCTTAAATACTCCTAAAAGCAAAAACAGTAAGCTAGAATACCTCCTCTAGCTTACTGTTTTACTTTGAAACATATTATTTTAGGAATTCCTCAACAAACTCTATTGGTACATATGTTTTATTCGCTTCTAGTAATGCAGGTGCTACATGAAGTGGATGTAAGGCTTTGTTCACACCAAACATTTTTTCACCTCGCGTAATTGTGAAAGATAAATTACCTTTTGTTATAATTGCCCCTTTACCCGTTGACTCTACCGTAAAACCACGTTTTTCAGCAATCAGGCGCAAAGGAACCATCTTCGTTCCTTCTACTTCATATGAATCTGCCTCAATAATGGCTGCAATCTCTGCTTCAACAGTATTTTCTGCTGTATTAGCAAATTTGTTTTCAAGAATGATTACTTTCGAAGGTGTGGTCTGAGCTGGGATGCTTTTTGTAGAAGCTGTATAGAAAACCACTAAATGCTTCTCTGCTAAATCCTTAGCTGCAACTTTCTCTCCCTGTGAATTGAAAAGCTCCGTCTTTTCTCCAATATTTAATTTTAAAATATCATAAGTATTTTTTAAGTCTTCAAAGAAATAATCAACCTCAACAAATCCAACTTCCTTTGTTTCAACAATGACAACATCAGGATTGAATTGTGGTGGATAGATTAATTTTTGAGGCTTGTTTGCAAATGTATAGGCAACTATTTTATCTCCCTCTTTAAGTTCCACTTTCTTCCCTGTATTATCGAAAACAAGAGTTTCATTTGTAATTTCTACAACATTCGTTTGATCGCCATCTTTTACCGTGTAATATGTAATTTTTTCACCAGTATGGACTTTCTCAACTATCCCATGTGTATTGTTGAAAATGTGTACAGGATCAATTTGAATTTGCGGTGCTTCTGTAGGCTTTTCATTGGCTGAAGCGACTGGAACTACTACACTTCCAAATAATAATGCTGTCATTGCTACAGGTGCAAACTTTTTCATGTTCATAAAATCTCTCCTTATTATTTAGATACATAGTAGTAGTCGATTTTAAATGGTAAAAGTTTCATTTAAAAAAATAAAAAAACCATCATTTGATTTAACAAGACCTAAATTGTAAAAAACATAAAATATAATGGGTATGGTGGACTAGGAGGTGCGGTTAATAATATTTATTATTCGTGATGCCTTTGCTGTATTCTACGGGTTGTATCTTGCCTACTATTTCCTCGTAAATAGTCATATAGTATTTCTTCTTGCGATTTTAGTTACTATAATTTAAAAATATAATAGTTGAAAAATGTGATTATAGCAAAATCAACTTAGTTTGTAGTAAAGCAGTTTGATAGTAAAGAATAGGGGGGAGTATGATTAAAAAAATTATAGTTTTAATTATTTGCATTCTTTGTATTTTACCATTCACGTCTACAGATAAATTTTCGGCAACAATAAGTGATAGGGACCAGAAAATAAAACAAATTGAAGTTGAAATTGAGAACAACATGAAAACACATGATATTCCGGGAATGGCTTTTGCACTTGTTGATTTTAATGGGATTATTTATTCTAAAGGTTTTGGAACATTAGATATCCGAGAAGATACACAGCAGATTGACGAAAATACAAACTTTAACTTAGGATCGCTTTCTAAAGTGTTTACCACAATAGCTATTATGCAGCTTCAGGAGAAAGGACTTTTACGTATAGAAGATCCTGTTGTTAATTATCTTCCTTGGTTTAAAACAAGTGATGATTTAATGTCAAATCAGATTACTATTAAGCATTTACTTAATCATTCAAGTGGTTTGCCTAGTCACCTCAATGTTCATGAAGTGAAAAGTGTAGATCGACGGGAAATTAAAATTCAAATTAGTGATAAACTACGTAATGTTATGTTAGTTGCGAAACCCGGTGAAACATTTGAATACACCAATATGAATACAGATTTGCTGCAAATAATTATTGAGGAAGTTTCAAATGTTCCTTTTACAAAATATATGGATGAAAATATTTTTAAACCTCTCGGAATGAACAGAACAGGGTATTTTACATTTGATGATCAACATCTTTCCAATACAGCAATTGGACATCGTTATCACTGGGGTAAAATTAAACCTTATAAGGAAGAGTTAGTTTATGCTACCTCTAGCTCGGCAGGCTTATCCTCAAATGTCACAGATTTAGCAAAGTTTATGATGTGTCTACTAAACGAGGGGGTAACTCCTATGGGTAATCTGATTCGTTCAAACAGTATTAACGAAGTATTCCAAGCTAATAATTATGGTATGGGGTACAATTGGTATATATATCCGCAAAATATGTATATGGAGGGTGGATTACCTGGCTTCACTTCAACGATGGTTTTAAATTCTGATAAATCATTTGGACTTGTTCTCCTATCAAATTCGAAACAAGATATAACATTCCATTCTGGTTTTAATTTATTTAGAATAGTGGAAGGAGGAACTCCTAAACCTTTATTAGGTGAGGATTTTCCAAAGGTGAAATCTGCCGCTAAAATAATTCTTAGTATTACAATCTTCATTTGTACTATTTTAATCTATTTAGTAGGAACAACATTCTATAATTTAGCAAAAGGAAGACATACAGTAACATTTGTGAAACCAAGTTTTAGTAAATTTTGTATGATCATTTTATTGCTAGCATTGTACTTCGGAGTAATGTATTATATCTATGTTTTATTTCCTTATTACGTGGGAGTTCCTTCGTTATTCGACTTTCAAAAAGAACCAGATGTCACATCAGGATTGATGATATTAAGTATAATGTATACATTATTATCTTTAGTTTTATTCTTGAAAATTCTAATAATTCAAAAGGTTGAATTAAATTTATTTAAATGAAAAAACCTCATTAAACTATCTTGTTAACAAGTCGTTTAGATAGTTAGAAATTAAACAGCCTTAAAGAGCCTTCTACAATATGATTTGTAGCGAGGCTCTTATCAGAATTAAATACCTTTATACTCATTTTAGATGAAGATATTTTTTCAATCAAAGGAAGGTGGTTCCTCCATATTATTACAATTCCCATTCAAAGGGGTGTGACACGTATAAGGGTTGTCCATTGCATTTACTAGTCTAGCCTATTTAATGACCAAGATGGTTTTTGGACAATGGTTCAGTTACTACCTTTCAGTTTCGCTTAATCCTGTAATGTCTATGCCATTTAAAGCTTGTGTAGCTAGACGGTCCGCTTCTGAATTCTCTTTCCTGGAAATGAGCTGATATTCTGGTTGAATATTAAGATCCTCTAACTTCGCATCAATTTTATCTGCCCAGCTCGATAAATCCTTTTCCAGCGCAGGCCATTCCCCACTTAATTGATTAATTACGACTTGAGAATCACCAATGAAACAAACAGGTAAATGATGCACATTCAGTAAATCAAGCTCAACGATCCCTAAATAAAGCGCTGCATATTCTGCCTCATTATTGGAATTTAGCTCTGATGAAAAGGCATTTCTTCTTAATCTATATGGTTTGCCATTTTGCTCATAATAAATGACACATCCTAGCCCTGATTGTTTTGTAGCACGATCAAAGCCACCGTCAAAATAAACAGTAATGTTATGTGGCTCTGTCTCAATTTCCTTTAAATAGGTCTTCAGCTCCTTTAGCGACCAGTTTGTTTCCTGTCGATCAATACAATGCAACGATTTAACTCTCCCTGTTCGCTCCATATCCTCAGCTAGTAGTACTGCTTGAGCTGCTGGCATTTCTTCTGAACGGAGTACAGTTGTTGCACCCTTTAGCGCCTTATATGTCCATTCAATAATTACATGCATAGTACTTACCTCCATATTTTTTAAATTAGTGTATAAAGTGAAAACGTGCCTCGACATGGAGACACGTTTCTTTCCTAATTGTTATATGTGCAAATAATAGTTTATTTATTCCTAGACCCTTAATTAGCGAAGGTTACTTTATATTCCCTCATACAATGTTTGTATAGGCTTTACTAAAATACGATTTACCTCTTCAATCACCTTGCTTAATTTCATTTCTGCTTCAAGCATTGAAGATATTTTTTCATTTTGCTGAGCAAGCTGAGACGCCTTTTGAGCGTACACTAGTTCATCTTCCAAAAAATCCTCACCCGCTAATTGCTTTTTCTGTAGCTCAATTTGAATTTTACGGAAGTTTTTAAAAACATTTAATGCCTCTTCATCATTCTTTACTACTGAAACCGCCTTTTGCAACTCTTCGAATTCCGGTGTTTTACGGAAAGTTGCCTCTAAAGCATTAATTTCATTATAAATATTAACCATTCTTTTATTTCCCCTTTTTAAATAAAGTAGACAATTAACCCTTGCACAATCCCAATCAAGCCACCAAGAACTGCACCTAGTACTGTAATCATTTTAAACTCACGTTTTGAAATGCCTAGCACAAGCTCCTCTAGCTTCGCCACAGGGAAAGAATCAACCTGCTCTCGAACTATTTCCTGTAAATTTAAGCGTTTTAATACATCCTCTAATTTCTCTTCTGCTTTAACAAAAGCTTTTTCAATAACCTGAGGAATGACTGTTTCCTTCATCCATGTATTACCCTCTGGCCAGTAATATGAAATAGGTTGTTCCAAGCGTTCCTCAACTGCTAGCTGCTCTTTTACATAACCTTGAACCTTCATTAATATTAAATCAAATCGAATATCCTGTAAAAAATCCATCGCAGGTCGTTCTTTTAATTTATCCCACTCCTGTGTAAAGATTTTCGTTAATAATGCTGTTGTACCTGGTGCCTGCAAGAATTTTATGAGCTCGCGCTGAACCTTTGCCACAAGCGAAGAAGAGTCACCTAAAAACATATTGATCATTCCACCAAGTGAACCTTTAGACGACAGGAAATCATCAATCATTGCTTTTATAGTTAACTCGCCCTCAGGTGATAAAAAATAATCCTCACCCTTCTCTAATATATGACGAACTGCTACTGGAATCTTTGCGTCAATTGTTTGTTGAATATCTGCCGATAACAGTGTATGAATTGACTTCGTTGATAATGTATTCTTCATCGACTCAAATTGTCCCTCAACAATTGCTTCAATCTTGTTTTCAATTGTTGTTGGCATATGAGAAAATCCAGCTAATGTAAGCCAATCTTGAATCGTTTTATCATTTGTAAAAATAGTTTCTTCTACCTTTGTTTGTACAAACTGTTCTACTTTGTCCTGAATATCTTTAGAAAAGAATTTTTTCCTAAAGGTTTCAGGTGTTAATAAATAATTTACAACCGTTAGTCCAAGCTGCCTCGCTAATTCATCACGTCGTTTTGGAATAAGTCCTGGTGTAAATGGTACACGCCAATTTTTAATATATATTGCTTCATGTGGACGAAAAAGCATTTTTATAGCTAGGTGATTCGTTACACCACCGATAGCAGCTCCAATAATGGCCATAAATAGTAAAGTCACTAGAAAATTATCCATTAGTACCCTCTCATTTCAATTGTATTCACGATTGGCGGATTTTGTCGCCTATTGCACTCATTATAGCAGAGCAAGGATTTTCAGCGAAAGAAAAACCCCTAGATAATTCAACACCTTTCAATCATTTTCTTTAGGTGGAATAGTTGCAAATTTACTACTATCCTTGAATAATAATAACTACATATATAAGAAATGGGGTTTGTTTATGATTCAGCATTTCAATTTTAAGCCTTTATTTGAAAATTCTCAGCTTCCTGGCTGGGCTATTTCTTTCTTCTATCAACGTGAACGCTATACAGCTGAGTATTTAAAGGATGGCAATATCCAATGGACTGGATCTATTCCACCAAACGAAGAAGATGTTAAAAAAATGATTCATGAGCTTATGTTGTATCATGTGTACGAATAATAAAAAGTAGTACCTTCCTCGTGTAATCAGCTTTTAAATATACCCATTTTTTACTAGTGAATGCAGATCATTTATGCTAAAAATATTTCCATCTATTGAAATCGCCGCATTTTTCTTATACATTTATGTTATCAACTTGATAATAAATGTTTTGTATGCAGGGGGCTATTTCAATGAGTAAAGTCACACTTTTAGATGACTTAAACAGTTATAATTCAAAAGCATTAATTCGTGCAAAAATAAAAGAAGTTTTTTCCGAATTTTCTGCTAAAATTTTTGAATTAGTAGATGAAGCTGACACTATCAATAGTAAAAAATTCGAGTTACTTTCTGGCTATAAAAGTGATTTTTACAATGAATTTTGCAGCCAATTAAAAGCCTTAATCGACACTCCGACTAGCTCATTCGGAAAAAAATCTGTAAAAAATATGTATTTAACGTTTAATGGAAAAAATTATCTTTTAACACAGCAAGGTATTACGGAAAAGGCACCTGTTACCATATCATCCTTTACAGGCGAAATCCCATTCAAAGAACCACTTCATGATGTTGAAAAAGCGTGTTTAAAATTACGCTTCCAACAAGAATAGTATTTAAAGCAGAAGGAGCCCTCTCACTTGCTGAGAAGGCTCCTTTGTTTGATGCTATTAAAAATAATTCATTTAAAAAATTCGCAGATAAAGCTCTCTTGAGATTTTTGACGTGTCGTTTTTTATGAGATAAAATGCTTCCTTCTCTAAATAAACTATCTTTGCTCCTTTTAAAGGTAGCACAATGATTTTTGATTTTCAATATTTTGACGTTAGTAAAATACGGATTGATCATAAAAAGTGGTTGTCAATATTTGTGTTTTGCATCTAAATATTTTATGATTGAATCATCCAACAATTTTTTAAATCATAGGAGGTGTACACTTTGTTTACCTCCCTCATTCGGGCGGGGACAAAGGAATTATTTGGACGGAGACATAATGGAAATAACCATAAGGTTGGCGGCATTTGCCCTACTAATAATAATGACAGGATTTTTCGTTGCAACCGAATTTGCAATCGTTAAAGTAAGATCTACACGTATTGATCAATTGCTTGCCGAAGGGAATAAAAAAGCAAAAAATGCAAAACGTGTAATTTCAGATTTAGATGAATACTTATCGGCATGTCAGCTAGGTATTACCATTACAGCACTTGGCTTAGGTTGGCTTGGTGAACCTACATTTAAGATTATCTTGAATCCAGTGTTTGAATTTCTAAATTTGAGTGAAAACATTACTACTGTCCTTTCATTTATACTTGCATTCTCAATTGTAACGTTTATGCATGTAGTTATGGGGGAATTGGCGCCAAAAACACTTGCCATCCAAAAAGCAGAATTTGTAACATTAAATCTTTCTGGCCCATTAATTTTATTCCACAACATTACGTATCCAATCATTAAGCTATTAAACGGATCTGCACGAGGCTTAACAGGCCTTTTCGGCTTGAAAATGATGTCAGAATCAGAAGTAGCCCATACTGAAGAAGAGTTACGTATGATTTTGTCGGATAGTTTAAAAGGTGGAGAAATTAATACTTCAGAATATGAATATGTGAACAGCATTTTTGAGTTCTCTGATCGTCTTGCGAAAGAAATCATGGTCCCACGTACTGAAATCGTTGGTATTGAAAAAGAACTAACGATTAGAGAAGTATTCGATTTAATGGGCGTTGAGCAATATACCCGTTACCCAGTTATCGATGGTGACAAAGACCATATTATCGGCTTAGTTAATATGAAGCACTTATTAACCGCTTACATTAAAGATCCTGCAAATGGTGATAAGCCTGTGATTGACTATATGCAGCCGATAATTCGTGTGATGGAAACAACACAAATTAACGATTTACTACTTAAAATTCAGCGTGAACGTATTCATATGGCCATTTTAATGGATGAATATGGTGGAACATCTGGTTTAGTGACGATTGAAGATATTATTGAGGAAATTGTCGGCGATATTCAAGATGAATTTGATGAGGATGAGATCCCTGAAGTACAAGAAATTGCAGAAGATCATTTTATTTTAGATGCAAAGATGCTAGTAGAAAATGTAAATGATATGCTAGGTACTGACATAGAAGATGATGATATAGATACAATCGGCGGTTGGTTTATGACAAAGCGCTTTGATGCAGTCGAAGGAGATAGCATTAAAGAGCAAGGCTATGAATTTATCGCAAAAGAATTAGATGGTCACCATATTTTATACTTAGAAGTTCTGAAGTTACCTGAACGTGATTTATCAAATGAAAATGAAGATGTAAATGACTAAAAATTTGAGTGTTTTATTTACTGTGTTACGATTAACATCGCACTAAACAGATACAAGCTATAAAAAATGTATATAGCTCACAACCTATAGTGATTGGGAGCTTATAGCAATAACATGATAAACTGTAGCAACGACTCCCTTTCAAAGAAGGGAGTCGTTTTATAATGCCCGAAAGTTTTGCGAGGAGGAAACAAAATGGAGCTTTATACAAATTTACGTCAAGGGGAAAAAGGTGCTTGGTTATCCATCGCAACATATTTGGTACTAAGTTCTATAAAATTAACAATCGGCTATATTGGTGCATCAGAAGCGCTTAAGGCAGATGGATTAAATAATACTACTGATATTATCGCCTCTATAGCAGTACTTATTGGATTAAGAATTGCACAAATTCCACCTGACTCTAATCATCAATATGGGCATTTGCGTGCCGAAACAGTTGCCTCACTTGTTGCATCGTTTATTATGTTAATTGTTGGCTTACAGGTACTTATTAATTCGATAAAAGGTCTTTGGGAGCCTGTTAGTACAGCACCGTCATTAGTAACTGCCTATGTCGCAATTGGCAGTGCTATAGTGATGTATATCGTTTATCGCTATAATTTAGCACTTTCTAAAAAAATAAAAAGTGCAGCTGTAAAGGCAGCAGCCTATGATAATCGTTCAGATGCGCTAGTAAGTATTGGTACAGCAATCGGGATTTTCGGAGCTATTTTCGGCTTTCCTATTATAGACACAATTACTGCACTTCTCGTTGCACTTCTAATTATTAAAACAGCAATTGAAATCTTTTGGGAGGCTGTTCAAAGTCTAACAGATGCATTTAATATCGAAGAAGTTGAGACTTTGTCTGTCCTTATTCGTAATGTTGATGGAGTCATCGAGTTGTTAGACTTTAAGGGGCGCGCCCATGGCAATATGTACTTTATCGATGTAACTGTCACTGTGGACCCTTACTTAAACGTCTTTGAAAGTCATCGTATTACAGAGGAGATTGAAAAAACGATAACTCGTGAAAATCGATTCTGTCAGGTACTCGTGCATATTGAACCACATATTGAAATCATTCCTCCAGCAAACGACAACGAATCTCCTACCAAGTAAATGGCAGGAGATTTGTTGTTATTTGATTGCTATATAAATATCAACCTGTGCTTCTTGTGGGTTGGCACATCGTTCATCATATCTCTCAAAATCACCTGTGTATGCTCTTTCTATTTCTGAGCTGGCAAACCAAGCCCAGATATCTTGCCAAGCCTTAATTACAATGTCTGGCATTGACCCTTTCTCTGAAGTAAAAACTAAATATTTAGCAGCCGGTATTGTTTTTACGACCATCCCTTGTGTGATTTCATCTGTAGCTGCTACTTCCACTCCAAGGGTAATTGAATAATCCCCATTAACATCTGTTTCATAGTCAGAATATAGACCGAATATAACGTTATTGATTGGATTTTTTATTTGTCCCATCACTTCTTGCTGATAAAAATCTGACCATAATTTAGGAATTTTAGCTTGAGGCGTAATTTCATTGGCATTGCTCGTTTGAGCTGAAATCCCTACGATTTGAAATGATTCTCGTTCTATCATGGTTGGCTGTTTTATTTCTTCTCTTCTCCATCTTTTTAAACCTGGTAAGAAAGAAGATAACATTTGGCGTGCTTCTTCTTCAGCCATACCATCTTCCTTTAAATGCGGTACACAAATCTCAACCATTTCCTCAACTGTCAATCCTTGCTGCTTAAACTCTCCTAATTCATAACAATACATGCAATAGTCCTGACTTTTCTGACCTTCTTTATCTGTTCCTAACAATGCTTCATTTGCTAATGGCATACCACAGCTTTGACAATAACTTTGCATATTTCATCCACCCTTCATGCTATTTGTTACGACTATAGCAAAGGAAACCTGACAGCTGTGTGTCATCTTTTTTAAATGAAAATTAAATACCTTTATATAGCTCTACAATTTCCTGTGCTCGCTTTTGCACAATAGCTCTAACATGGGGCGGTTCTATAACTTTTATACGGTGACCAAAGCTTAAGAGAAAACCATATAGCCATTCATCCTCTGGCAATGAAATATTAACTGTTAAATTTTCATGATCGATATGCTCTGCGCCAAATGTTTCTTCCACTAAAGTTGTTATTGCTGTATCGAATAATAGCTTTAGCTTGATGACATTTTGGGGGCGATGCCACTCTTTGTTCCACGGTAATTCAGACAAATGAACTTCTTTGCGCTGGAAGGTTATCATCTCATCTTTTAAATTTTTCATTCTAGCTATTTTAAATAAGCGAAAGTCTTTTCTTAATGTACAGTAACCGTAGACATACCATACCTTTCCTTTTTGTACTAATGTATGTGGCTCTAAAAAACGAGTGGTTACTTGACCATGTGTTGTAGAGTAGGTGAAGCTTACACAATGTGCCTGTTCAATTGCTTTTTTTAATAGTGTAATCTGCTCCTTAAAAACAATAGATGGTCCCCAAGGGCTAAGATCAATAAATAGTTGATCAATGGATTGTTTTATTTCTTCATCAGCAACACTTGTTAATTTTTCGAGCACTGCTTCCGCATGGGCATCTTCATAGGTTGTAAGTGCACTTTTAATAGCAATGGAAAGTGAGGCAAGCTCCTCCTTTGTCAGAACCTGTTTATCGACACGATATCCCTCTATCAAACTTATTCCACCGTTAACCCCCTGCTGGCTCAAAACAGGAATTCCAGCACAGCTAAGTGTTTCGATATCACGATAAATGGTACGAACGGATACATTAAATAATTCAGCGAGCTCCTGTGCCGTCACTTTTTTTCGATTTATTAATATCATTGTCATCATTAAAAGACGCTCTAATTTCATGTTTCACCCATCCCTGCTGCTACTATTTTTATTGCATAATGTCATTTTAGTCATCCATCAAGCATTTTTCATCACAAATTAACTATTTTGTTTTGCATTTTAATTACTAATATCCTATCTTTTTTAAGTATTTTTTAAGTACTTTTTGAGTTTTATTTAAGTCGAATGTACTATAATAACGCCTGATAAATTATTACAATCATTATACTATTTTTACAATATAAGAAAAAAACAAGTTTAATACAAGAATTTATCAGGAATTATTTGATTTCGCTAAGAATAGTTTGATAATAAACGCTTATACAATTATTTCAATTCTCTTAACACAACAGACAAAACTTCCATCCTCTTTATAGAGCGCTGAAAACTATAGTATCTATTTGTGGCAAAGAATTTAGTGCTTTGTTTTTATGAAACCTCAATAGGATTATGAAAAGTAAAATTACGAGTACTAAATCTTAGTGTCAAATTTTTATTTTTAAGTGAAATTCACTTATTTAGTGCTCACTATATATTAGGAAGCCTTTTCAAACACAATGAACTAGAGTTTAATGGTTTTCAATTTAATTGTAAAAAGGAGATTTTGATGTGATTAGAGCCGTTTTAATAGACAATGAACCACTAGCTTTACACTATTTTCAAAATAAACTACAAGCATTTCAGCAAATACAGGTGATGAAAACCTTTACTAGTGTAGAGACATTTCTTCAGGAGCTTCCAACATTAGAATTTGAGGCAATTTTTTTAGAGGTAAAGCTCAATGAACTGACTGGACTGGAAGTAGCTGATATCGTCAAAACGGAGCGTCCATATGTTAGTGTTATTTTTATAACTTCCCATCAAGAGTTTGCATTACAGGCATATGATATCGGAGGGCTTGATTATTTACTTAAACCAATTAATCATGCTCGTTTAGAAAAGGCTATTGCTCGAATTGAGCATGAATATTCCATACAGCAACTCATTCAGAAGGCTTCGAAAACGATGCTAAACGTTCAATGTTTCGATCAATTTGCTGCCTATAGCAACAATAGTTTAATTGCCTTCAAAACGGAGAAAACAAAGGAATTATTTGTATATTTTATTTTACATCCAAACATTCCTATTCACCGTGATTATTTAATAGAAATTCTCTGGCCTGATTTAGACTATGTACGGGCAAAATCGAATCTTCATACAGCTTTATCTTATTTAAGAAAAACCTTAAGCAATATAGGTTATGCGAACTGTATAATATTTTCCAATAAATATTATATCTTTGAAAAGCCTAATATTCTTTGCGACTTATATGATTTTCAAAGATATTATGATGATTTTTCAAAGCAGGAGTTTCCACCTATTTCCTTAATTAATCAATGTATTTCCATTTATAAAAATGGGCTTCTTATTTTTGACGATTATGAATGGGCCACAGCCTATAAAGATAAATTGACTAAATCATACATAGATTTATTAGAAAAAGGTTTTCAAGCTTCCATCTTAACGGATACGTCAAAGGCACTTGAGTTCTTAAATAGCCTACTAGATTTTGACCCATATAATGAACAAAAACTTCAACACTATTTACACATTTTAATAAACACTGGGCTATACGAACAGGCATACAGGGTATTTCAAGACTATGAACAAAAATTAAAAGAAGATTTAGGCCTTTCGCCAAGCTCAACATTACTAGAAATTACAAATAAATTTTTTATTCAAAAATAAACAATCAATGTCGCCTTGGCGTAATTGTAGCTGCCACTGCCGCTACGCTTACGCGCATAAAACATCTGCCGCTTTGCTTTCGATACAAAAACCATCTATAGCTGTCGCTTCGCTTTCGCTACAGAAAACATTTGCTGAATGAAGATAAAAAAACGACGGGCTACTACATATTTGTAGGAACTCGCCGTTTTAATTTACCTTTTACACACCACTACCCTCTGTCAGTCCGTGCTTTACAGCATAAAGAGCCGCCTGTGTTCGATCCTGCACCTGTAGCTTCGTGAAAATATTAGATATATGGGTTTTTACAGTTTTCTCTGTAACGAATAAGGAGGAAGCAATTTCTCGGTTACTTTTCCCTTTTGTTAGCTCTGCAAGTACATCCTGTTCACGAGGTGTTAGTGGGTTTAATGCATGAGGTGCATTTTCAGATTCTTGTCGATCCATTTCTAGCGTTGATGTGGCCTCTGGGTGAAGAGTATTTTCGCCACGCATTATTCGACGAATAGACAATACCAACTCATCTGGTTCTATATCTTTTAATTGATAACCAGCGGCACCTGCCTCCATAGCTGGAACGACATGATCCCGATCCGAAAAGCTTGTAAGCATCAAAATTTCAATTTGTGGCAATTTCGCTTTAATGCGCTTAGTAGCCTGAATACCATCCATTTCAGGCATGACTAAATCCATAAGGATAATATCTGGTTGTATGCTTTCTGCTAAAGCAACTGCCTCCAGTCCATTTTTTGCTTCCCCTACTACTTCAATGTCTTTCTGCGTTTTTAAAAAAAATAATAATCCACGACGTACTACATGGTGATCATCTGCAATTAATACACGTATCATTCTCTTCCCTCCTAATATGGCAAACGGATTAACAGCTCTGTTCCTTTGCCAATTTCACTAACCCAATCAGCTGCACCGCCAACTGATTTTGCACGATCCTTTATTGACTGCAACCCCATTGAAAGTAACTTCGTGTTATTATCTATGACAAAGCCTCGTCCCTCATCACGAATCACAAGCAAAATGTCTGTAGATGTAACCGTTATATATAATGCTGCTTCCAGCACACCTGCGTGACGACGTACATTATTAAGTGCTTCTTGTGCTACCCGAAATAACGTTTCTTCAATACGAGAGGGGAATTGCAATACACCTGAAACTGTTACATGCAACTTTAAGCCGAGCATTTCAGCATATACTTTAATCGCTTCAAGCAAACCATTTTCTAAACCCTTTGGACGAAGCTGCCAAATTAATGCTCGCATCTCCGTTAAGGCATCCTGTGTTAAATGTTGAATTTCCTTAAATGTTTCTTTAATAGCTTGATCATTCGTCATTTCAATACCGGCTCTCGCTGTTAGAGTAACTGAAAAAAGCAGCTGATTAACCGAATCATGTAAATCTCTAGCTAGACGGTTACGCTCCTTTACGAGTGCCATTTCTTGTTCCTGCTTTGTCAGTAAAATTCGCTTAATAGCTGACCCCATCTGAAAAGCAACAGATTCAAGTAAAGCTAGCTCCTCCTCAGAAAAACGCACTTTATCCTTTGAGGCAACATTTAAGACCCCAAAACGTTCTTGTCCTGACTGGAGAGGCACTGTAGCATGGTGTGTAATACCCTCATGATCCCCGACATTCGCTGCAATCGCACTTTCAATGCGCTGGCATTCAATAATATTGGAGGCTTTCTTTAATTCCTCATTACGATAGCGGGAAACACACCAGCAGCCTCCCTTTTTTAAGTAATGGCAGTTTTTGAATTCCAATGCATCTGGTAAATTTTCGTGTACAACAAGCTCTGATCGTCCTTTCTCATTGATAAAAAAAATCCAGCCTGTTTCAAAATTTGTCCCATTTAAAAATCTCACAAGTGCACCCTTTAGCATTGTCACTATTTCAGTTTCTTCATTTAATAGCTCTGCAATCTCTTTTAAAATACTGATATTCGAATGCTCATTCTCTCTCACAAAAACACCTCTTCTTCGGCATTACTAATGTTAATGATAACATTTCAAAGTCTCAAACGTCTGCCTGACCCGTTCATACTTTAGACTGAAATTCTTTTAAAAAGTTATGCCTTATTTTGCGTAAGTTAATTTACTTATAAAACTAGAAGAACTATAATCGTACAAGGATATGGTTTAATAAAGGGGAGAATAGATATGTCTAAAAAAGTAGAAAATGGTTTATTATTTATTTGGATTGTCTCTGTCGTTGCAACACTAGGGTCCTTATACTTTTCTGAAATTCGTCACTATGAACCTTGTAAAATGTGTTGGATTCAGCGTATTTTCATGTATCCAATTGTCATTATGACAACAATTGCTTTTATACAAAAAAATGCACGTATTGCAGCTACAACAGCTGTTTTTGCCATTATGGGTGGCAGTGTATCTCTTTATCATTACGGAATTCAAAAGCTTAGTTTTTTAGCAGATACCGCTCCTTCTTGTGGTCTTGTTTCCTGTACTGGTCAATATATTAATTGGTTAGGCTTTATCACAATCCCATTTTTAGCACTAACTGCATTTATTTTAATTGCAGGGGCAAGCTTTTATATAATGAAGGCTGTAAAAGCTGCAAAATAATTAAGAGACCGTGTTCTACAATTGGAATACGGTTTTTTCTACGGAGGATGATTTATGTTTCATTATGAAATTAATGAAGATGATTTAACTATTGAGGAACTGCTACGTAATCATTGGCGACTTGGTAAAAAATTAGTCCATGAATTACGAATGTCAAAAGCAATTACAACATTGAACAATGAGCCTGTTCAATGGAAAGCCCCACTTCAATCAGGTACAATTTTAAAATTTTCGTTTCCGATACCTTCATCCAATTATCAGCCTACACCAGTATGTGCAATTGATATTATTTATGAGGATGACCATTGCTTAATTGTTTCCAAACCAAAAGGTATGTCAACACATCCAAATGATGCTCGTGATACTCATACTTGTATGAACCATGTTATGGCACATATTAAAAAGCAAGGTGGGGTTTATGCAGAGCATGTCCATCGACTGGATAGAGGCACACAAGGTTTATTGCTGGTGGCAAAGCATCCACTTGCAAAGTCAATCTTTGATCGTATGATTGAAGAAAAATCTATTATTCGCACATATGCTGCAGAGGTACAAGGAAATTTACAAGCTTCAACAGGTACAATCACTGAACCCATTGGGAAAGATCGGCATCACGCAACAAGACGCGTTGTCTCCAAAACTGGTCAGCGTGCAGTCACCCACTATGAGGTAGTAGCTCGCTATAAAAGTTCTTGTATTGTCCATCTCATCCTTGAAACAGGTAGAACACATCAAATTCGAGTACATTTAGCTTATATTGGGCATCCTATTATTGGTGATACAATGTATGGTGCAAGAGAAACAGCAAGTGGAGACTATGAGCTTCATGCCATCCAATTAGAATTTGAACATCCATTTTTAAATAAGCAAATTGTTGTAAAGGACAAACAGTAATCCTTTGTTTAGGTTTAGTGAGTTGCTCAAAATCTTAAAAAGCGCAGGAAATCAAAAAGGTTGATTTCCCGCGCTTTTTTGAGGTAAAAAATTTTACTTATACTTCAAAAAAAGTATTAATATATTATTTGATATTTCTTAATCTATTTTTTACAACAAATTTAATATACATTTACCATTAATGGTAATGACGAAGAATTTCTTTCATGATAGAATAAGAGTAAATTGTCAGTCATCTGACATATTATGAGGGAGGAATTCATTGATGAAATGGGTTAAAAGTATTGCAGCAACAACTCTAGTTGCTAGTTTATTAGCAACTCCAGGTTTTGCAGCTCATGCAGCGGAAACAGCACCTGCAGCTACAAAGGATGGTTTCAAACTAACAATTTTACATTCCAATGATACACATGCACATGTTGAAGCTGCTCCACAGCGTGCTACAAAAGTAAAGGAGCTTCGCGCTGCAAACGCTAACACTCTTCTACTAGATGCTGGTGATGTTTTCTCAGGTACACTCTACTTCAATCAATTCTCTGGAGAAGTTGATATGAAGTTAATGAACTTAATGGGTTATGATGCCATGACTTTTGGAAACCATGAGTTTGATTTAGGGTCAAGTCCAGAGGGACATGCTGCACTCGCTAAATTTGTAAAGGGAGCCGATTTCCCAATATTAAGCGCAAACCTAGACTTTTCAAAGGATTCTTTATTTGATGGCTTACAATTTAAAACTGTCACAAAAGACTTCGAAAAAGGTAAAATTTATAACGGTATTATTAAAGATGTCGATGGAGAAAAAGTTGGTATTTTTGGTTTAACCACTGAAGAAACTCCTTCTATTTCAAGCGTTGCTAATGTGCAATTTGCCAATTATATCGACTCTGCAAAAAAAGCAGTAGCAGAATTTGAAAAACAAGGTGTTAATAAAATTGTTGCTGTGACTCATTTAGGATTCGATGATTCAAAAGATTTCGATAACGATCAATTACTAGCGGCAGCTGTAGAAGGTATTGATGTAATTGTTGGTGGCCATACACATACTAAATTAGACAAAGCTGTGAAAGCAGAAACATCATTTAAAAATCCTACAATTATCGTTCAAACAGGTCAATATAGTGAGAATTTAGGTGAGCTTGATTTAACGTTTGATGATAATGGTGCTGTTGTTGAATACTTTGGTCAATTACATGCTTTAAACGATAAAGATAATCCGGTTGCAGCAGACCCTGAAGCAGCTAAGATTTTAGCTCCATATACAGACAAAATTACTGCTGTTAAACAACAATCTACAGGTAATACAGCTGTTTCAGTATTGGATGGTAAACGTGGTCTTTGGGGCGTTCGTGCTGGTGAAACAAACCTTGGAAACCTAATTACAGATGGTATGCTGGCGGGTGCCAAGAAAATTGACCCAGAAGTACAATTTGCCTTCCAAAATGGCGGTGGTATCCGTGCAGGCATTGATGCAGGAGATATTACAGTTGGTGAAGTAATGACTGTCATGCCTTTCGGTAATGCACTTGGTATTGTAAAACTAACAGGAGCTGAAATCTATGACATTGCCGAACATAGTGTAAAAGAATTTCCAAAAGAATCTGGTGGCTTCTTACACTTCTCTGGCTTACAAGTAGAATTTGATGGAAAAGCTCCGGCTGGTAAACGTGTAAAATCTATTAAATTAAATGGTAAAGAGCTAGACAAAGCAACATACTATAAAGCTGCAACGAATACCTTTACTGCTAAAGGTGGAGACGGCTACGAAACACTTGAAAAAGCCTATGCTGATGGCCGTGTAAGTGAGCCTGGTACAATTGATTATGAAATGTTTATCGAACACTTAACTACATTGAAAAATGTTGATCCAAAAGTAGAAGGACGTATTATCGCAACAATTCCATTTACAGATATCGCAAAAGGCTCCGAAACAGAGGGCTATGTACGTGATCTTTATTACCGAGATTTAACAAATGGTACGACTGCAACAACATATTCTCCAAATGCTAACTTAACTCGTGCTCAGGCCGCTTCATTTATCGCACGTGCATTAAAGCTGGAGGCAAAAGGCAAAACAACATTTACGGATCTTGGAAATGTAAATCCTGCAACACAAAAGGAAATCACTGCTCTTGCCGAAGCAGGCATTGTTAAAGGTGTAAATGGTAAATTCAATCCTAATACAAAAGTAACTCGTGCTCAACTTGCATTAATGTTTGCTCGTGCATACAATCTTCAACATGATGCAAAAGCTGGACTAAAAGCTGATTTCAGTGATATTGCCAAATACAACACTGAAACTCAAGAGGCAATTGCACTTATGAAAGACTTAAAGATTGTTAATGGTTCAAATGGTAAGTTTATGCCAAGCAATAACGCTACACGTGCTCATATGGCAAAAATGCTTTCTAACTATATTCCTTATGTAAAAGAATCAAAATAATATAACTGAAAAAGTCGATTTGCTTCAATATGGTGCAAATCGACTTTTTTTAATTTTCCAATTTAACAAAAGACAGATTTCTAATATAAAAAAGTTAGCTTTTTAGTGCCCTCTTATTTAGAAGAGCGGGATCAGCTAAATTTAAATAGTTAAAAATTGAATTTGAAATTATCTGGATCCTGCCCAAAGCGTTCATTACGGTTTAAAGCAGCTATTTGATCCATCTGTGCTAAGGATAACTCGAAATCAAAAACCTGTGCATTTTCCTCAATACGACTTGGTGTAACAGATTTAGGAATAATTAGGGTATCTCTTTGTAAATGCCAGCGTAGTACTACCTGAGCAGCTGTTTTGCCAATTTCTTGTCCAATCCTTGTAATAACTGTGTTATCGAGCACACCGCCACGCCCTAGTGGAGACCATGCAGTCACAGCAATATCATGCTCACTACAGTAAGCTCTTAAATCATTTTGCTGTAAATATGGATGCACCTCAACTTGATTAACCATCGGCTGAATATTTGCTTTTGCTAATAGCTTTTGTAGATGATGCTCATGATGATTCGAAACACCTGTTGCCCGAATTAACTTTTCATCGTATAGACGTTCAATGGCTCGATACGTTTCTTCAAATGTTTCAGGTACTGCCCAATGTGTTAAATACAAATCTAAATAATCCATATTTAATTTTTTCAACGACACTTCAAAAGCTCGTAACGTTTCATCATAACCTTGGTCATTATTCCAAACCTTTGTTGTAACAAATATATCCTCACGCTTAACGCCTGAATAGCGAATGGCTTCGCCCACTTCCTCTTCGTTACCATAAAGAGAGGCGGTATCAATTGCTCGATAACCAAATTTAAGTGCTTTATCAATAGCTTGCAATGTTTCATCACGCTCTGTCATTTTATAGACACCTAAACCTAAGCGAGGCATTTCTATACCATTTGTTAATGTTTTTGTTGATTGTAAATTCAAGAATAACAACCCCTTTCTTTTCCTAGTTCCATTATACAAAAAATTGGTTTTAAGAAAATAAGGAAAATTCTTGAGAGGTCATATCTACGCCATTAAAAACCTAGTCCTTTTTCTCTTCTTCAGGGTCGTCTACTTGGATAGGATCTGGAATACGTTCATCCTCCACTAGCTCTAAGCCATCACGTAAATGCTCCATCTGCTTTCCTAAATCATGCAAATCTTTAAAATTTCTAGCCATTGTGCCGTTTTCGATATTCGGAACCTTTTTTTCCATTATCATCACCTCTCTAATAGTGTTCCCTAAATTAATATGACTGAACCATTTCTGCCATATTTTATTTCACTATGTCATTTTATTTTTCTAGTAGATAAGCTATACTAAATGAAGATGTCTTTATAAACATGAGGAGGGTTCTTCCATGAAATTAATATTAATTCTTGGTGTAACTATTGCATTCTTATCTGCTATTTTCACTGCTGGTTACGAAGGCGACTACAAATCAGACAAATAATACCTCTAGAAAATCACTAAGCATATGAATTGCTTAGTGATTTTCCTTATATTCCACGAGAAGAACCACTTCAGGTACTTCTCTTTTTTATTTCGCCTTGGCGTAATTGTAGCTGCCGCTACGCTTTCAAACATAAAACATCTGTCGATTTGCTTTCAATACAAAAACATTTGCTGAATGAAGATAAATAAAATTCTTGACTTTATGTACTTTTTAAA
>Ga0213825_1000375_pt1 | contig 33097 bp, 27 predicted proteins | sample MC6MC0900MG_FD_179896 | JGI IMG/M metagenome (GOLD analysis project Ga0213825, IMG submission 179896) | Enriched soil aggregate microbial communities from Iowa State University, Ames, United States - MC6-MC0900-MG | ecosystem: Environmental > Terrestrial > Soil > Unclassified | place: USA: Iowa...
ATCCGGTATTCTGTCAATCTCAATGAATTTATATTTTGGAGCGCATTCTCTATAAATAACTTAAAATGCGGCTGGTCCCCAAAAGGAACAGCATAGTTTTCAAAGCCTTTCTTTGGAGGGGTCCGCAATAGCTGTGAAAGCTTTATTTCTACATACGGCTTCGTTTCTGTCAGTGCCAAAACCGGATAACGTTGTGTTATTCCGAATTTGACCTGCGGTGACAAGCCAAATTTCTGTTCGATAGAACTAGCCAATAGTTTACGCATTTTTGACCTAGCCCCAGTGATTCCGCTATCACGTGGCACAGTCACCATCATACTAAAGCAGTGCATGCTCTTCCATTGCTGAAGCTGTTTATCTTTAGAAAGATCCCCAGTCCAATTTTCCCTCGGCTTGCTTTTTTCTAGATACGGCAGAAAATCAGCCCCTATTTCCCATTGGAGCGTTTGTTTTTTGGACTGATATGGATAGATTATATCCATGTAAGCTTCCTTGTAGATTCGGTCTATGGTCGAATTGATGACATATAGAGTCAAAGAATCTTTGGTTTTAAAAACATTAAAATTGGTCTCACTATAGCCTTGGATATATCCGACCAATTTCGCATCCTTGGTATCATAAAAACTTCGATCTGGCTGTCCATTTTCCTTCGTAAAAAACACTCGAGCGGTATCGATCAGTTTAACATCTGTTTTATTGAATACCTCCAGATTCTTGCCCGTTAAGACAGCGTTTACATTTGCTGTTGTTGCATATCCTGTTTTTGGTGTCGCTATTACCCGGCCATCTTTAATCCATACCATAAACGGCAATCCTTGATGAGGAAAACGTGTTTTAAGGTAAGTATCCTGAAATATGGTAGTATAATCCCATTTAAAATATGCTAAGATTCGATCGATATCTTTCAACTGCTCATAAGCAACAGGGATTACGATCACTTTATCCGCATCCCACGTTTTTTTGAGTGAATCGATTTTTTTTAAGGAACTTAAGCAAGGGCTGCACCATGAAGCCCAGAAATCTAGTATGATAAGTTTATCTTTATGTGCTTTGAGGTTTATCTCTTTAATTGCTTTTGTTTGCCAGTCAACAGATTTGTGCATGTGGCTATAGAACTCATCGTCTACACGATCACCAATAGACATTGCCCCGACTGGAGTTAGCCCATCGGCCCCGCTGTCCTTGCGGGGCGTCTGAGCCGATAAACTAAACATAGAAACTAGTAGTAAGGTTATGCATGTCAACACGATGCGATAGGCGCGTTCATAATTCGCAACTACTGAAAAGTATTTTAAAACCTTCTGAGCACCTGTTTTCTTTTGAACAGCTAAATACTCATTCTTGCACACTCGAGTATCACAGAACGCTTGTAAACCCTCTGATTTCAAACAGCATCCATACGCTCCAATTACCAAATCTGTCCCCAATGCTTTTTCACGGTTTTCTATTGCTCCACAGCGCTTACACCCGAGGTCCACCAGAAAGCTACTGAAAGCTTGTACCCGTTTGGTAGCTATTTGGTATCTCTTTAGTAGCTCTTTAGTACCTTTCCAGTACCTTTTTGGTACACTCTCAGTACATTCTCGGTAGCTTAACCGTGAATCAATAGTGCCTTTAGTGGCGGGGAATAGACCAGTTAAGTACCTACCACTTCCTGACCAACTTCGTCCGCTCTTCGAGTGCTGTTCGGGTGATACGTGGGTTTTCCTTGGGTCGCTCCCGAACAAAGCCAAAGGAAAAGTAATGCAAAACCAATGGCTAGGCAGAATAAAGTAAGGTGTTGGGAGGGTATTGGTCAGAAGAAAGTCCGAAGATGGTACGGCTTCTTTTTTCGGCAACCGACCAGCACCCTTACAGCTCAATCTGTTAGCGTGCCCGGCCAGTGCCTGGCAGATGTAGGTAAAATATAGACGTAATCGAATCGGTATCGCTACACCTTCGCTCCTTCGGGTGGTCTTCGGCAACGCTTCGGGTCCTCTTCGGGACTCGTTCGAGACATGTTCGGCTGCTGTTCGACTCGGCTTCGGCTCCGCTTCGAGTGGGCTTCGGCTCGCACCCGAAGGGCAGTCGAACAGCAGCCGAAGCAACCCCGAAGAAGGGGCGACGCAGGCTCGAAGCAGGTTCGAAGAAATGTCGAACAGCCACCGAGGACCAGCCGAAGAAAGCCTTGGTTTTGTAAGCTTTCGTGACAGCTTTTTAGCTGTTAGCTTGCTTCCAATAGCCAAGTAGGTATGTAGCAGCAGAAAAGCACTTTGATAGCACGTTTTTCCTTTGTAAATATGCTTACGCAACATTTGCGTAAATAGTACTATATCTGTGCTTAAGGAGTGCTTTATCCGTACTGGAGATATGCTGGTAAAATATAGCCTAAAAAGCACTACTAATTTAAAGGCCAGAGGCCATAATTTTTTGGATTTAATTTGGTTTGAGTAGGAGGAACCTTTTCCAGTAGGCAGTTCACTCCCACCCTTGTAAAAACTGTTCATTTTTAAAGGTGTTGAGGGCTGTGACCTGCTGACACGGTTCTTTTTACTGATACTTACAAACGTATCCTCTTGCTCCTAAGCCTAGCTTAGGTCACAAATAAAAAAATTGTTGTAAATGCGGGAAGCGCAAGACGTTAAATGACAGTTGCAAATATATAATTGGTTCGATACGTCTTCAACAGCTAGGAAAGTCATCGTATGACTTTGGTTGCCGAGCTACTCGGGGGCCGTGATGATGTTTTTTGATTGCTGTTTTTTGTTCATACTCATAAATTGATTTTATAATTTATGAGTCTCGTAGGTTTAGCGCACTATAGCAGGCCACTACCAACCGTACTGTCAGCTTCCGACGGCTTTGGAACGGTAACGATAGGGCCCACACGCTATAGCATATATCAAAGATATATAAAATATCGAAATGGGCATTAAACCTATCGCCTCGTCCAATTGAAATGTCGGAATTCACAGTCGAGACTCTTCTAGTCTAACACCTAAACTTAATAAAAAAATCAAGCTTCAATACAAATATAATCAAACATTTAAGTAAATACAAATTTTTACTAATACATTTTATAATAGACTAATGGACGATCTTACCTAAATGAAGAAAGTCATATTAATTAGTTCTATTTCACTATATATAATAAACATTATTCGTAAAATCAGGACACATTTAGGTATTAATACAAGGGACATTCAGAAGATACTCGAATTAGATCCTGATGGGAACATATTGGGAGCAATTGAAAGCAGCTCTAATTCAGCAAAGTACCATGATCAACATCTAAATAAACTAGCTTTAGCTTTCACAGATAAATCCTTTGAACTCGGGTATAATATCACATATACATTAAATGATTTCTATCCACCAATAGATTTTGAAGAGAAGATGGTTGAAAAGGTCATTGTCAAAATTGATCCCACGGAATTAGGCCAAACAGGAACTCTTTATTTGTTGTTAGTGGAAGAAAGTAATGCTTTTTTCGATGACTGGCATACCTCAAAAGAAATTGCGCAATATTGTGGCAGTAAAGCAGAGAAAAATTGGGAGGCAAAAGATTTCACCGCGATAATAGATCAAGCGGTAAAAAAGGGAATTTTTATTAGAAAGAGCGAAAAAGAAGCGCTATTTAAAAGACCTTAGAAAATCCATATCTTTGCTGTAAATTATGACCTCGAGAAAAAGAAAACTTCTGAATACTACTTTTCCTGCGATCTCCTTTGACAAGATTTTATTGTTTCATAAGGCAAGAACAGAAAAGGGAATTTCTGCTTTTGAGTGCTCATTTTTATTAGGTAAGCATGATTTTTTCATTAGAGACGCTGAAAATCCCTTTAAATCGACTTTGATCGACCCAGAGGACAGTGTTCACCTCAGTAAAGTCTTATCCTTAAGAGAGTGCAATCCAGAGACTAACAAATTCGATCTATACAAACTCGAAGTAGAAGAACATAAGATTGATAGAAAGAAAACAAAACGGATCATTATAATCAAAAATGATGGCGCTGATCTCAACCCTATTGAGATGATCGTGGAGGGCAAAGAGGAAGAGTTAGAAACCTCACTATTTCTAAGTACGTACGAAAAAGCTCAAAGCTATTTTAGAGAGCTAATTGAAAACGGTTATTTTGACTCGACAAGAACAGCGTTAGAAATATTTAACACATTCAGAAACCATCATGAATTTGGTCCTAACTTTCATCCAAGATTTTTAATCCAGAATATCCGCTACTTCTTAAACAAAAAATCTGGCGAACCAATTCTCGACAATAGCCGAACGAATTTGTTTTCTAGAAGACTATTTTTCAAACCCTTAGATTTTAAAATTGAAAGTGATAAGGGAGCAATCTCTGAATCATTTACTGCAATTGGGATTAATACATTCCAACAAGCCAATAAATGGGTAAGTGATCTCGATTATAACCGCAATCACGATAAAAATAATGTGCTTACCTTGTTTGAAGAGCAATGTGGTACCTGTAGTACCAAACATGCATTGTTAAAGCGATTGGCTGACGAAAACGGGAACGAATCTATAAAGCTTATATTAGGAATTTTTACCATGAATAGTAAGAATACCCCTAAAATAAAGGATGTCCTAGCCAAATATGATTTAAAATATATCCCAGAGGCCCACAATTATCTGCGAAATCATAATCACATCTTAGACTTTACTGGCATTGGAGTCAACGAAACTAAATTTGAACTGGATCTTTTAGAAGAAGTGGAAATCGGTCCTGATCAAATCACTGATTACAAAGTTCAATATCATAAGGAATTCTTATCTCGCTGGATCGAGACCAATAAGATTCCATATACGCTGGACAAACTATGGAAGATTCGCGAAGAGTGTATTGCGGCTTTGGCACGAACTTAAAACATGTTACTTACAAAACCATTATCTTCCTTTAATATGACTTTCCAAGCGCTTATCAAAATCTTCACCATCAAGCCTTATCTCTATCTTAAGCTACTCGCAGTAATCTTTTTCGGCTTCTTTATGTCGCAGTCAATTGCTCAAGAAAAACAAAAAGTCAATTATAAACACTTAACCTACTTGCCTAAAAGCTATAATACAGACACATCCAAATATCCATTGGTTTTCTACCTCCACGGTGGATCTCAAAAGGGAAATAATTTAGAAAAACTAAAGATCTATGGTCTCCCCTATTTGGTAGATCAAGGAAAGGAATTCGATTTTATTATGGTCGCTCCGCAATGTCCAGAGGGGAAGTATTGGTCTACGGAAAATTGGTTTGATTCGCTGTATAATGAAGTAACTTCAAATTACCGTATCGACAAAAGTCGTGTCTATGTAACCGGAATAAGTATGGGAGGTTACGGAACGTACATTACAGCATTGGATCACCCCGAAAAAATCGCAGCTATTGTTCCATTATGCGGAGGAATAAATGATAACGACACCACTCGAATTTGTACCCTTAAAGACATTCCAATCCTGACTTATCACGGCACGGCAGATGACGAAATCTCCATACAAGAAACAGAACGAATAGCCGAATCTCTAAAGAAGTGCAACGGCAATATCATCTTCCACCGCCTCACAGGTAAAGGGCATGGTATCCAATACCTCTATGAAACTGAGCCTTGGATTTATGAGTGGTTGTTGATGCAGAGGAAGGACTAATATTGATAAACGAAGCAGGTATATTTTAAAATAATTGAATTTAGCATATTGTTTTAGATAGCGTAGTTTATTAATTTTATAGAAATATAAAATTTTAGTAAAGGCCATATAAATGAGATATCAGAATAATGGTATCAGAAAATAACACTTTAACCTTTAAACTACAATAACCATGGAGATGATCCAAAGTTATCTACGTGTAGATAATGACACGCTTAACGGTTTTATTGAAGACAGTAGCCGCCTAGAAGATATCATTTATAGTGATGACATTACAAATAATGAGAATTTCCTTGACTTGGATAAAGCATGGGAAGGTGTGTTTTTTATAATCACAGGACAATGTTTGGCAGAGGCTGTTGAAGAAGAAGCTCCACTTTTAGGGATACTGATGGGACCTACGGAAATTGACCCCGATCAAGATATGGGCTATGGCCCTGCGACATATACTACCGCAGAACAAACTAGAGATATTTATAACGCGATAAACGGTCTTACAAAAGAAGAACTCTCCGCCAACTATGATCCTAATAGAATGGCAGAAGAAGGTGTCTACCCTGACATTTGGCAAGATGATGAAAATGCCTTGGAGTATCTTCTGGATTATTTTGATGACCTCAAAAACTTCTATAAAAAAGCAGTAGACAAGGGAGAAGCTGTCGTTACCTTTTTGGGATAAACTCATTGACGAATTTTTTGGAGAACAAAGGAATATATTGAATAAAAAGAAATTGCCAATTTAAACTAACGATTATGAAACATTTAATATTTACAATGCTCTTAGCATTAGCATATTTACTAAACTACGGCCAGACGACAGTTAAAGAATCGAAAGCGTCGAATGGGGTACCCATTATGTTTGTTGATAGTGTACGGATAAGTCAAGCAGACCTGCAAAAATATAAATCTGATGATATAGCCACGGTCACTGTTTATAAAGACGGTACCAAATTTAAACATCTAGACAGTAATGCGATTGGAGCCATCTATATCGAAACAAATCAATTCAGCAGAAAACGCTCTCTTAATTACTTCAAATCTAAATCACCTGAGTTCAAGAGCCTATTGGCGTCCCAGCAAAGTGATGACAGCTTTCAGTATGTTCTTAATGGAGAAGTTTTGAGCAAAAACTATGAGGGTAAGCTAGCCGCTATTAATGACAAGAATTTTAAATCTATAACAATTATTCGTAAAGATGAACTTGTGAATAAGTATGGTAATACTGATAAAACTTTTGGAATAGTGATTGTCTGGGATGTTCCAAAAAACCCGCATAACGGGGAAAAGTAGTTTTAGATTTGGGAGGAATTAAAATAAGCGCATCTATACTATTAATTGTTACAGTTTTCCGTAGTAACTTCTATTTAAAATAAATGGATGATTAATTTGACACAATAATCATCCCTATTTCATATTAAACAAAGAATATATTTTATAATATCCTTTATGATCTCCCTACAACTCATTATACTTCTTGGCACTCCCTCTAGCCTTTTCAACTGGGTATTTTTCGTTGTTAAGTTTCATTTTATCCTCCACGATCTGCTTCACATCGAGTCCGTGCTTATCAGCAAGCAATAGTGCATACATCAGTACATCGGCAAGTTCATTCTTTAACTTATCAGGATTAGCATCCTCATTGCCTTTCCAAAGAAACAGCTCCAGAAGTTCTGACGCTTCAATACTCAATGCTACCGCAAGGTCCTTTGAATTGTGAAACTGCTCCCAGTCTCTGGCATCTCTGAATGCTCTGATCTGTGCTATTAACTCTTGAATATCCGACATGGTCATATATTTAAACGGCAAACTTACCTATACCCAAATATCCGAAAAATATAATTAAGGATATTTTATATCATGGAGAATTCTTCATAAACCAAACTATTATCTCTTTCTTTATGAATTAGCTTCGAGCTGTTTTTTGAAAAACGCATTCGTCTCCGCATCAGTGCAATAGATATAGCACCCTTTCATACCCCGAGTCATGAGAGTACGATAGGTATTTTTTATGATTGCTTTAATCAGTTCCTTACCCTCGATAGGGTTTTCCTTAAGTAGTTTCTTATAGCCCAATATCGTTCTGTCATCTTTATCCCTTGCGGTAGGTTGAACGAGCACTTCGCCATCTCTGACCAATAGATCATTGCCGATTATGACACCTATATAATCAGCCTCAAGCCCCTGTGCGGTATGGATACATCCTATTTCGGTAACTGAATTGGGATCAATAATCCATGCCCCCCCATAAGCGGTCATATTCCACCGCATCTTAAAGTCATATTCATCAAAGATAATATCAAAGGCGTCGCTTTTCTTTTTACTTGCCCAAGGCCAACAATAGCCGGCAACGATGCGAGCTTTATTATTAATCTTATTTTTCTCATAGATAAGATCTCGCAATTGGTCAGGTGAGTCCATCACCCGGAAATCATAATCTAATCCATCTAATGTGGTATTAGCCGTTTCTCGGATTTGCAAAGTATTATCTAGCCATGCCAAGTAACCATCGGAACCGTTACACCTAAACTGGGATTCTAAGGCCAGTCGATGAACCGTAATACCTTTTTTATTTGCAAACTCTTCGATCACTGCAATTTCACCATAGTCTTCAAGACTTACCCGTTGGTTTTCATCGATAAAAAAGATAGAGCAGTGAGCAGCATCCAGGATTTCTTCAACTTGATTGTTTCCCATCCTGTAGAAACCAGTTTTTTCGGTCAGCCGATGCGCCTCGTCGACAATAAGGGTATTAAAACTATTAGCCGGAGTCTGCATAAAAGATCCTGAACCGACAAACAGCTGTTTCAATTCTATTTTCTTTTTATCTCGGGATAATTTTTCAAAATAAACATCACGCGGTGCAGAAGTCTTAGTCACATATTGCGCAAACTGACCAGTTTTGATCAGTTGTACCAATAGATTAATAGCCACAACCGATTTCCCGGTACCCGGTCCTCCTTCTACAATGAGTACATTTTTGTTGTTTTCGGAAGAATTCAGTGCCAGCTTCTTTGCTGTCTCAAAAACAACTTTCTGATCATCGATCATATAGAACTCTGTATTGCCCTTGATCATATTGGACAAAGCATCAGCAAGAGATTTACTTGGTCGGATCTTACCGTTGTCGATCCTAAAAAGTATATCCGACTGATCACCAGTCTTGATATATTTTTTGATAAACTCTCTTAGCTTTAAAGCATCATGTTTTAAAAAGAGCGGCGCTTTATCAATATAACCTTGGTAGAAGTCATTTCGGATGCAATTATCGTCAACATAATTATGAAGATAGGCACAGGGGTGTAAATTTATATTCTCCTCAGCAATAGCTTCGTTAAATCCATTTAATAGTGCCGCATAGGACCACGCCTGATAAGAGGGATGGGCAGTATCTTTCATCCCTTGCTTAAATCTGGTCCGCACAACACCATCTCTATCTGTGATTTCAGCAGTTTGCCATTGTTTAAGTTCAACAATAACAACATTATCTGTATTCCCGTCGGAACCACTGATTATAAAATCTACCCGCTTCGAGGTTTGTGGAATATGATACTCGATAGAAATACCACAGTTAGCAGGTATCTCACCATCATGAAGAACTTTGTCCATATAGCTAAGCGAGTTACGGAAGGAGTTAAGTTCTGCCTCGCCCACTCTTTTTCCTGTACGTTCTACAAGCGCATGCTGGATAATATTATCAATATCGTTGGTGAGAATATCGCAGGAGAACTTCTCTTTGGTACTATGGTAAATAATCATTCTAACTAACCGGCTTTGTTAGCCCGTAAATTAAATAATTATTTGTAGATATAAGTATAAAATTACTGTACAAATAGACGCTAAGAGAAATGGTCTCATGAGAATCAGACTCTTTTGGCGTAAAAAAGCCACATCTCTTGACATGGCTCTACAACATAAATATTTATTTGAAATCGCTTTTATTTATACGAATTGATTGATTTGGATACTTTCCATTCGCTGCCCTCACGTACCAAAGTCACCAGATCTGTTTTGGTGAAATCTTCAAATTTCAACGTTACTTTAGCAACCATATATTCTGCTGATTCTTCGATAATATCTGTAGATATTGCACAGTTCAATTTCTCTCCTTTTTGTTTTTTTAAGGATTTAACCACTGCTTCACGGCTATGAGACTGTGCATTTGCTGATTGAATCTTCTGGCTGAAGTCCTCCGCAAACAATTGCTCGACTCCTGTTGATTCACCTTCTGTCGTTACCACAACATAGTGTTCTAAAGCAAAGTCTGCTGTTGAGAGGTTAACGTTTGCTTTCTCAGATTTTGATACTGGTTTGTCAGCTGCCATAGCGAAAGTAGATACTGCGATTAAAGCTGCTGCTGCGAATGTTTTTACTAGCGTTTTCATAATGTCTTTATTTTATATTGTTAGTTTATTTATCTGTTCTTATTTGTTGACTCAAAATTACAACACAATCCGCCCTTAGCATACAGGCTTTAGACTAATGATCAGGAAAACTCGGTGAATAGTAGGAATGGGGAGGTGAAAGTGTTATTTGTTGGACAGCAATAAACTTATGTGCTTCTTTTAGACACTATACAAGCCTTTTTGATATTACTTTAAAAAGAAAATGTGAAAATATCCAAATGCATAGAAGCCCAAAAATCATCAAATGCTTCATACATTTTGTTATACGACTTTTTACGGTTTCCCTTTTTTATCCGCTCTATCGATGAGATATTTTTGAATAAAAAAAACAGTAATATGATAAAGAGATTTTTTACGATAGCCATTGTACTAACCGCCTGCAGCTGTAATGGTATTTCTCAAGATGAATATGAAGAGCTCAAAGCTGAAAACCAGAGTTTAAAATCAGAATTAAATGAATTTAAATTTGGTTCAGCTAACTTGTTATCAAATGCCAAAAAGATGATAGCAGGGAAATCATTTGAAAATGCGAGATCAGAAATAAATTCTTTATTAGAAAAACACCCGGATTCGAAAGAAGCCAAGGAAGCTAAAGAATTATTAAAGGATCTTGATTTAAGCATAGCAAAAGAAAAAGAACTTAAGGAAAAAGCGATCTTCCTGGCTGAAAGATCAAAAAATGAAGCAATAAAAAGTCTTAGAAAAAAAACAGATGACATAAGAAATATCACGTGGTATTTCGACAAATCAACTCCTCAATACACTAATTATAATAGCTTTCATTTATATTTTGGAACTAAAAAAGACAGTAAACCATGGTTACAGCTTGCTATCAATTATACGGCAGATGATTGGCTTTTTATTAAAAGATACATTATAAAAACCGATAATGATACATATACTATTAGTCCAAGCTATGGCGAAATAAATACCGATAATGGCGGCGGGGAAATATGGGAATGGTATGACGTACCATTAGATCAGGAAAAATATAAAATGATAGAAGATATCATAAAATCTAAGAACGCAAAGATACGTCACGAAGGCAAGCAATACTATAAGGATAGGGCCATTACTCAAAAAGAAAAGCAAGCTCTTCAAAACATAATTACGGCTTATAATGCCTTAGGAGGTGAAGAGCCAAGAGATTAGAATTGATATTAATATTTCATAAAAAAACTACAATAAAAACCCCGCATACTAACGGGGCTTTTTATTGTGATAAACAAATTAAAGCTCACCAACTACTTTTAACATTTTACTCTGGAGCTTAACAAATTGAGCTGCTTGCGATACCGAAAGATCCCCTTTTGCTTCCTCAATTTTCTCCTGCAAATCCATTGCTTTCTGCATGTATTCAGCATACGAAGCCATAGCTGTCAAATCCCCGCCCTTTGCCTTCTTCATTAATTTGATGTAATTGTCGATATAGTCTTCGTAGCTCTTTAATAATGCATCCCAGTTTTCGCTTCCTTTTGTAAGTCTGGAAGATAATTTTGTTTCTTCCTCGACGGTATTCTCTACTTCTTCTGAATCATTATTCAGTTCTTCATCTACACTGCTGGCGATCTGTTTTAAATCTTCAGCAATTTTTTCCCGAGCGGATTCTTGGCTACTACCCGTACTGGCTGTTAATTCCTCTGAAGCTGTGCTTTCTTTTTTATCGGTATTGTCACCGCAAGAAATATGCACTGAAGAAATCAAAATAGCTAGAACTGCAACTGTTTTACTGATATTCATTTCTTTTTTATTTATATGTTTTAATGTGTTAATAGGCTGATTTTTTATTGAGCTAATCCATAGTGTATGACGATCTCTGTGATCTGTTCCGAATATTTATAAATATCATCAAGTGAGTCCAGATCATATTTAGTTTCTTTCTTGTCTTTGTCAAAGAGGCCAATACGCAGACGATTAGGTGTAAAATAAAATCGGCAGATCGGCTTTCGGTTATTGTCATCAAGCAGAATACCACAATAGGACTGATTATCACGCATAAATATGCGACCGACTTCTATCTCTTTACGCAAGATGGATTTGACAATTAAATAGCCATCGATCTCCTCCTCTGTCGTCACAATCACCGCATCTGGTTCAATCGGTACAATTGCTGCATTCTTTTCCTCTGCTTCGGTTTCTTTTTTGAGTGCACTTTTAAGGCGTTCCGCGATCTGATCATTGACAATCTGTGTAAAAACGCGTTTGACCAAGGGTGTAAACTGCTCCAGTACCTTAGCTGTAACAACACTTGGATAGGCCTGCTTCGCAAAAAAACGAACAAAGTCGTCACTTGGATTTTGCATTTCGGACATGGCCAAAATAGTTAGTTCATTAAAATACTTTAATTCACTGGCAACACTGGATATGCTTTCCAGATCAAATTCTGTCTTATGGAATTTACGCAATTCGGATACCTCATTGTCTTTGATATCCATAATCTTAAATTCAAAAAATGGCTTTTCGTCCATCTTATTTGGCGTAACCAGATCAGTGTAAAATCGGTATTCTACACCATTAGTCAACAAACCAAACTTGGCTTCTGTCGTATGGAAATAACGGAACAGTTGCGAATTATGCGGATCAAGCCCATCTGCATAATGTTTGCATTCTATTAAGATAACGGGTTTATCTTCACGTAAGATCGCATAATCAACCTTCTCTCCTTTTTTGATACCGATATCAGCGATAAATTCAGGTTGCACCTCAAAAGGATCAAAAACATCATAGCCCAATATCTTCAAAAATGGCATCACCAAGGATGTCTTTGTAGCTTCTTCTGTTTTGATCTGTGGTAAAAGTCGGTCAACACGCTTGGCAAATTGACGAATCTCATCTTTAAAATCCATAGTTTTCAATTTTTAATAATGGCTTATTTGATTTTACTATAAAGCGATTATGTTATTTACTTTTTTCTGATAATTCAAAAGTAGAAACTAACGACCAGGGCTTTTTACGGGAAACCATAAATCCGAGAAAATGTAAATCCTAATTTTGAACCATATTATTCACCCACAAATAATTACAACATGTATAATCAAATGGATGGCGCAAAAAAGAAATCAAACTAGAAAATTGCCTCAACCTGACCGAGCGAAGAAAAGGGGAAAAATAGTATAAAAACAGATCGCCAAATGAAAAGTATCAATCAAAAATGGAACATGCTGTTCAGCTCACTTATGCTGATTTCAACATCGCTGATCAGCTGTAATCAAAAAAAAGAAGCGCAGGTCAATCAGTTCGCAGCTTTCGCAAGCAGCAATACTGATCACACCAAAATAACAACAGCCAAGGACTATAAAATCACCAAAGTCTCCGATGGGGATACCTTTTGGTGTAAGGATGAAAATGGCAAACGGATCAAAGTTCGATTGATCGGTATCGACGCACCGGAACCGCGCAATTACTTTCACAAGAAAGAGCAACCTTTTGGAAAAGAAGCGTCAAAATATGCGCAAAAGCTGCTGCAGAATAAATCTGTAAAATTGGAACTCGATGTTAATCCCTTGGATCAATATGGGCGCACCCTGGCCTATGCATACTTTGCAGATGGCACCCTCATCAATGAAAAAATCATCAAAGAGGGATATGCTGTACTAATGACCATTCCTCCAAATGTAAAATATCAGCAACGTTTTGTCGATGCCCAACAATATGCCAGGGATCATCAACTTGGACTATGGAACAAAGAATAAAAGAATATTATTATGATAAAAATTATTAACATTCTGCTGGCAACAACATTATCAGCACAGCTTGGATTCAGCCAGACCACAGCCAATACTTATGCTGCGGTAGATCATGAGCATGCTTTCGGAAGATGCACAGGCTCCGCATACTGTACCGCCTGTCGCAATTGCAGTAAATGTGCACACTGTGCGCGTGGTGGATCCTGTGGTGTATGTAATCTTGATATGAAAAAGAAATCTACGTCTAAAATCAAGAAACAAAAAGATCCAGTGAAAGCACCAGCAAAACCAAGTGACAACACATCATCGGGAAATAAAGACTACCACCTAAAAAAAGTGGAGTTAAAAATTGAAAAAGCAGACCTGAGAAAGGGGCCTGCGCTAGATTTTCCAATTATTACGACTATCTATAGAACTCAAAAACTAATCTGCCTTTCAAATATCGGAAACTGGGCAAAGGTACAGACTGACGAAGGGCTTGTCGGCTTTGTAAGTAGTGACGCCATCAAAATAAGTAGTAACGAATAAAACAGGGGGACAAAAAACGGGAAGGGCGTTCTAAGATAATAGAACGCCCTTCCCGTTTTCCGTTGTTATTTAATAGGAATAAAAAGCAGTGACCGCTCCATACGTGGTACCATAAGCATTGGTAGCATATGCCCGTACATAATAAGTGGTATACCGAGTTAATCCTGTCACACTTTTAGAAAAATACCCCGTCGAATTCCCGATTACAGCTGTCCTAATCCCATTCGATAAAGTCGGCATACTATAAGATGAGCTGTAAACAAATCCCCGTTCGGTCATTGTACTTCCGCCATCTGTTGCGACATAGCCATTGAAGGTCGCATAGGAACTGCCAATTCCATTAACTGATGAGGTGGTCACTCCGGTAGGTGCCGTATAAGGTGAGGATGTGGTAAAATAAATTATATTTCCATAAGCGGTTCCTGCCTCATTGGTTGCGTATACTCGGGCATAGTAAGTCGTACCTGCAGCCAAGCCTGTCAGCGTTACGTTTAAATTTCCAGTACCTGTCCCTAAACTAACGACAGTACTGTTCCCGACTGTGGGCCACGAATTTGTATTGCTATATACAATACCTCTTGAAGTAATAGTACCACCTCCCGCTGTCCCCACATAACCAGACACATAGACTGAACTCCGCTGAATATTCGAAGCACTGTAGGTATTTAGATTGGAAGGTAGGCTTGGTAACAAGGTTTTAAAAGTATAGGTATTTCCATAGGAAGTACCAGTCTCATTGGTTGCGTATGATCTAACATAATAGGTGGTATTATACTGTAAGCCAGAAAGTGTCATGTAGAAATTATCGGGACCTGCCCCACCTGAGATAGCTTTCCCACTGTTCAATGTTGGCACGGCATTACTACTGCTATAGACCACACCTTTTGAACTGATCTTTCCGCCACCGGTACTTCCAATATAACCGCCCGTATAGGCGGAAGTCATTGTCACACTCGTAGGACTCATTGTAGAAACACTGGGCAAATCTGGCAATAAGGTTTTAAAATTTACAACTGGCCCATAAGCTGTACCTGCACTATTGGTGGCAAAAGCACGTACATAATAGGTTGTATTTACCGCCAATCCTGTCAGTTGGCCAGAGAACGATCCCGTGCCCGAGCCGATATTCACGACGGATCCATTGGCAATACTGGGCCCGCTATTGATGGCACTATAACATAAACCCCGTGCAGTAATCGATGCTCCATTGTCTTCCAGAACAGTACCTCCTACCACAGCCGAAGAATAGGTAACTGAACTGACTACTGCTGTCGTTATCCCTGAGGCTACAATGGGTGATGCTGTCGTAAAACTTATAATCTGACCGTAGCCTGTCCCAACTAACGAAGTTGCGTAAGCACGTGCATAATAGGTTGTACCGGCCCTTAATTTAGTTAGGTTGACTTTATACGATGTGCTTTGTGTATCCACCGTGAGCTTATCATTGGAAATTGTTGGATAAGATGTGATGTAACTATAGCAGATGCCTTTACTAGTGACTGGATATCCCCCATCATCGGTGATCTTTCCGCCTAGCTGTGCTGACACACGTGTAATAGCTGTCGCAGCTTCTGTTTCCAGCTTGGAGACATAACCGCTTTGGGTGGTAAAGCTCAACGGATCGCCATAGGCTGTTCCTGAGGCATTGGTTGCAAATGCTCTATAATAATAGGTCGTTGAAGGTTTAAGACTTTGAATATGCAAGGTAAACGCTCCGGTATCCAAATCACTGGTCATGAGCACTTTTTCACTGGAAATTGTTGGTTTAGATTGTGTAGAATAACAAATACCGATCTCTGTAAGCGCCTCACCATTTTTGGTATTCACCCTTCCGTTTAAAGTAGCATAGTTCTTGGTTACCCCCATCACCTGCAGTGTTGTCACTGCAACTTTATTATGTTGATTAAAATCAAACTGATCTTTGTCATCACAGGATACCCACGGAACGGTCAAAATCAACAGCAAATAAAGGTTTCGTAGGATAAAATTAATAGGTTTCATTATTATCGGATATTAAATGTTATGCCGCCAGTAAATTCAGGTTGCGTAAATTTTTTAGATGAAAATTGTTTATCGATAGCCATCAAAGAGGCACCGCCAATGAGATTGACGTAAGTACCGAGGCGAAGGGTCAGCCCTCCATAACCGGCAAAATAACCTGTTCTGCCATAGCCATCACGCTGTGCATAGTCATTGCGATATAGATGTGAATAAACTCCATAGCCACCGCCGATATTCAACAGCAACCAATCAGCGACCTTAAAATTGGGTCCTACTATAAGTTCGGCTTTATTCGGTTGGGAGCGGTTGGTATTGTAATAATACTCGTCGAGCTGACGGTCTGTTTTTAATCCATAGCGTATCGTCGTGAAAAAACCCACAAAACCGCCGCCGACTTCAAACCGTACACCGATGGGTGCTAATTTTCCATACTCGTAGCCAATATTGGTGAACATTTTTCGATTGGCCCTACGAAGAGCTTTAAGTTCTTCTTTCTCCCGCTTCTTCAACAGCACATCATAAGCATATTGAGAGGTAGGATAATTTTTGTTCAGATCATCCATTGCTGTCGTAACATCATTCTTATAAGTCTGATTATCATCGGCATATTTACCGAGATAGGCTTGCAAATTGGATCGCACTGTCAATACCTCGGAAAACTCATAGTCGGATTGGCTTTTCAGCTGTCGATATCGACTCATTGCCTGAAAATAGTTTACTTTTAGGTACTCAAGGGAATTTTCAGGAAAGTCGTTTATAACTGATATTATTTTGTAATACTCCTGTGCATCATAGTCGGCTGATATAGCTGCAAATTTATTTTGCCTTTGCAGGGCCAAAGCTGCTGCACGCTTATCCTCTTCTTTTTTTCTGAACTCATCAAGCGATTTTGGTAATCCGGCAACAATATTTTTGATCTTTTCTACTTCCGCCGTACTTAACTTAGCCAGTGAATTATGGTCACTGCCTAAAATAGAATTTCCAAGTGCAACTATAGATTCTACTTCATGGTATGTTTGCGAAGTATTCTGGTCATATAGTTTGTACTTAACCATAAAATCATAATACTGAACAGGGCTCTCATCATATCCTGATTCTTTGGCAACCTTAATGGTGGCTAAACTCTGGACATAATCTTGCGCCTCATAGGATTTCCTGATCGCTGTCAACAAAACCTGCTGTCTTTCTATCTTTTTTTCCTGCAAGATTCGATTCTTGGTATCATCATAGCCTTGCTGTGTCTTTGGATAATCATGCATTTTGTCGAGTATCCTTTTTACATTACCGAGGTTGCTTGATTTAGGGTAATTTTTCAAAAACAGGTCACCCTGATTACGTACCTTATTGATGAGTTCAAAAGATGGATAGTCGCCATTATCCAATAATTTGAAATAATTTACGGTCATAAAGTAATCCACGAATTCTTTTGTCTTTGTCTTTCCGTGAATTTTATTTAAGGTATTTATGGACTCTTCATACAAGCCATCATCCATTTGTGCTTTGGCCTGGGCCAATAATTCATCGTTGGACGCTTGGGCAAAGCCCCAAAAAGTCATGCCCAATAAAAAAAGGGTTAATAAATATTTCATATCAATAGATTAATCTATGTAGGTTTTATCTGATACAACCACTGTTTAGCGGATGGATCCTGTTTTATAAATTCATGTTCAAATTCCAGTTTTCGTAATTCCGATGAAATTGCTGCAGCTTACTTATACCAGCATTTCTAACCGCAAGAACAGATTTCTTTCTTTTGAGATTGGCATCAAGATTTGGCATCCGCTCCAGTTCGTTCATTAAAGCCCTATACTGCCCTTCATCAAACTCAGCAAACCCTTGATTGATCAGAGAATTTACGCGCTGTGGCAGGGCTTCCGTATAGTGATTTAAAGCTTTGACTTTATTTTTGATCGCAGCAACCTCTGCCGTCGGGCCAAAGGTACTCTCGAGATGAGCGACCAGGATATTAAGATCTGCCTGTTTAACAGGATCTGAACGAAGCAATTTATTGATGCGGTTCATGCTCAGTTGAGTATATCTGTCATTGAGTTGCTGTAGCAGCATGTCCTGAATCGCTTTATTAAATAGATCCTGCGAAGCCGCATTATTGATCTCGATCAGCAAGTTGTTGTACTGTGCAGGACTAACATTGTCTTCGGAAATCTCCTTGATCTTATTTTCCAACACTTTATGCCCACTTGCCGTTGTGATAGCCGATTGCTTCGTAGAGCCCTGCTGGACTGGGGATGAACTCATCAGCTTCATCAAACCCACAATCAGTAAACCAACCCCTAGGGTAGCTCCCAAAAAATAAAGTCCCCTATACTTTTGATTCATTGCCTTTGGTCCCTCCTTTCGCTGGCTGGCTAGATTGTTTTTCAGGCTTCTCCGGCTGTACTTTATTATTTTTTTCGCTGGTGATCTCTCCGCTATCTATCGGTCTTGAATTGGTCGCGGCTGGCTTATCCTCCGGAATATCGCTTGGAATCTGTGCGGTCAGCTGATCACAAAAAAGAAGGATACGATCCTCATTATGAAAAATAGAGCGTAACTCGGCTTTGGTCAACGCCTTCATATTCTTCTCCTCTCCTTTTTTGTAAAACTTCCAGCCTTCCGCTTTTCCTTTATAATTGAAAACGTAACCTTGCAAGATAGAATCCTCAAACTCGAGATAAAGTACCTTACTCTTGGCAGTATCGATTTTGAAGCTAAAATTATCAACCGGTTTAACAGATTCTAAAGCTACATTTACTTCAGTCTTTTGTCCTATTCCTACTAAATTCATAGCAAATTCAATCCCCCAGTAACCGATGGCAATTCCCAGAATTGGGCCAATAATCCAGGCCCATATCAGTCCGCTTGAGCTTTTTTCGGGTTCCAGTACTGGGCGTTTAGGCAATACAATCTCTTCGGGACGCACCTCCACTTCTCCTTCGAAAATATTGACGTCCTTATAACGTGAATCAAAAATAAGTTTGTATTGCACACGGTCTCCATCTTTGCAGATGATAAATTGATCCTTCGCCAAACTAACCTCTTGCTCGTTGATCTTCACACGCAATCCATTTGTAGTGGTATTATTAAATGTAATCTTACGAACCTTTCCAAATAAGTTTTGCGTCGACTGAAAACCGAACTGTTGAGCGACGCCCTCATTTTGTATTGACTGTTCGTCCAGGAAATAGACTTTACTCGCATATACCAATTTGGGATTGTTGAATGCCTCACTTTGATCTAGAGCGAGATTTAGAAACTGATAAAAAATAGTTTTGTCCGTTGTAATCTTCGGATTAACGCTATTGTTCTGTTTAATACTCTTTGCAGCTTCCTCCAAAATGAGATCGTAGTTTTGATTATTTAAACTGCTATCTTTGATATGATTTATATATTGTGTTGTAATCTGCAATAAATATTGCATCACACTGGTAATATGCTCATTATGCTTAACGATCAGACGAACCGCCAGAAAGCCATTGCGCTTGGCGTTATCCTTCATGCTCGTATTGATAACGGAGTATATCAAATGCTGGGCGGTCCGCTTGACAGAATAACAGTACCCCTCATTAAACTGACCTACTTGATTTCTCTCATCAAATGACAATTGCAGCCTCTCTAACTCATTTTGATTCAACCCGGATGAAATATAATCATAATCCAACCCATTAAGAGTACGCTCGATCACAAGATGTACCCTGCTTCTATAGTGTATAGTATCCATAAATATTTCTTAAAAAAATCTTTTCCAAAATGCGCCGCCTTTCACGACAAAGCTATCCTCCAACATATTCTTTACCAGTTCTTGTGGATATTTATCCTCAATGGCGGTGACAATCTTATCATAAACTATTTCACCAATGGAGAAGGGTAATATTTTGATCTTAAATTGGTTTCTGGAATTTTCCCGCGCTGTCTTACAGTTTTCGATCAGGGACAGGAACTCCTGATTCATATAATCCAATGCCAATTCGCTATCGGCACGCTCATCATGCAGATACCTGGTCTGTTTGATATAGTCGAACTTGTTGACTACAAAATAAACCGCATCGGTATTCTCTAGTACTTTGGAATCCTTAAAAATGGAAATGATATTGGTATAGGCGATGCTTTGGTCTAACGCTCCAAAGAATTGTTCATCATCAAAACGTTTGTCATGTGACATGGCATCAATAATAAAAACCAGGATTTTTTTATTGTTGCTTTTGACATAGTTGATAAATTGCGGAATCTCCGAATTTTCAAAGCCCTGGTTAAAGATCTTCACATAATTCTCACCCGGAACCTCGACAATATTGAATGGATGGGTCGTACCTTTTTGATCTTTAAGTGAGGTAGCAATATAATTGTAGCTTGCCTTGTCCGTCGCTATAGGAAGTATCCCATAGTCTAAATTTCTCTTCAGCGTCTCTAGGTACTTATTACCATCGGGATTATAACTATCGTGCATTAATATGCCCTGCTTATTGGAATGCTTGATTAAACTTGCTAATATGGTCGATTTCCCTGAAAATGGCATACCGACCATATAAAGATCTGTTCGACCATTTTCCATGGGTGGTAGATCCTCAATTTTCTTGAAAATTGTAAAGGCCGAAGCACTGCTATAGAATTTCAATGCCTGAACCACTCTCTTTTCGACACCAATACTTTCAAGATAGTCAAAGGTCAGTTTCTTCTCCCCGATAAGCTTTTTGATATCGTCGGCAGAAATTTCATTGTTCTTGATTTGTTCCAGCAATGTTTCACTGGTCTGAATCGGAGCACTTGGACTGGTCATTGTAGGTAATGGCGGCATTCCTGGTATTGACGGCATCAGCGGCAGCTCGACATCAATAGTTGGCAAACCGGGGATCGGAGGTGGTAAAACAATTTTGCCATTCCGGCTATCATCCAAAAGCTGCAACTCTTTCAGTTTGTCCCTGGTCAGACCATGCTGCTCCAATTCATCAAATGCGATAAATCCGCCCACTATAGCTTGATCCAAAGCGGGCAATGGAACCATATTACAGTTCGATAAAATATTTTGTTTTTTATGCTTATCCATCTTTTTAGGTATTAAAGTTCTATTGTTCCACCTCGATTAATAATTTCTGCTTCAGTGTCCTTTAAGCGGGGACTGTTATACTTGCGTACCCGATACGTGAAGTAAGGGATCAAAATAAAGGCATGCATAATCAGTATAATAATCAGTGGAAGGAGGTAATCAGGCGAATAGATCTTCGCTAATGCAATCGGGCTGTCCAAGGGCAAATTCCGGTCACTGGTCGTGACTTTGATAAGTTCATTGTCAACGGGTAGTTCCTTGATTTTTTCATTCACAAGCGTTGCGCTACTTTTCACAAAATCGTTCAGGGCAACGTAATTTGTTGCCAAATTAAGCCTATCCCATTGCTGAAAGATCTGATTATAACTATCTGCTTTTTTGAATACTAAACTGTCCAACAATTTATGGTTATTGTTATATTTAACTTGATAAGCATTTAATATGGCATTGGTACTCGCCGACACATCAATACTTGCTGACGGACTGTTCAATATAGCTTCAGGCAGGTTAAAAGGTGGGTTTCCCAATTCATTGCGCAGTACGTTTGTTCGCTGATTTTTATAGGCGTTTAATTTACCTTTAAACAGTGCCTCAAAAGTCTGCAACGATTCATTGGCACGTCTATCGTACTGTGTGGCTAAATCTTTGACAAGCAGCACTTTTTCATCTGCTTCTTTCTGAATTGCCTTTTTGCTATTTTTCTCAATATTGACCAAATGGATCATAAAGACATAGCTGATCAGACCAAAAACAATGAATACAATAAAAAATAAACTGGCGGTACTCTTCATATACCCTTGATTGAGCATACGCTCTTTGTTCCGTTTCAGCAGCTGTAGCACAAAATAGTAACAGACTACAATAATCAGGCTGACGGCTAGGCTCAACAACATGTTACCCTCTGTCATATAGAGCATTCCAAAGAAATTACAGAGTAACAGGATGAGCAGGAAAATGGATGAAACCACATCCACAAACAAAAAATTTTCTTGTTTCATATAGGCTAAATTTTCTTTACTTCTAGATTCAAATATTAATCGTTATACTAAGCCAGCGGTAGCGGATCTAGATACACGATGGAGGTTATCTCCAATGTGGTAGCAGTTGTAGGTTTATGTTCTATGGGCGCAACCTGTACCGGACCTCGTCTTACAACGCTTCCTGCTGTAAGGAAAAAGGTCCAAAAAAGCACACTCAGCAATACAAAAGCCGCCAAGCACAAGTAGTAATAAAATGGGTATTTTGAATGTTTCATAGATCTTTATTAAAGTGGACAGTTAACAATATACTCCCAAACGGTGCGAGGTGTTGGTGCCGAAACTTCCACGTAACAATAATTGGGTTTGCCAGGGGCGACTTCATAAATCCACTCCAACTGACCGGCTCCAGAAACAAGCCCGTCTGTATGAGCGATACGTTTACCATCGTAATACACTTTGATCTCATCTGGAATTGTTTTTGTATCGTACTGCAAAATTACACGCCCAGATTGATCGCCTAGGATATGCTTGGTCTTGGTGACTCCCTGACCGCCAGATTCTACCTTTGCATCACAGTTAACAATTGTATTTTCGGCTTTCTTTTCTTCCTTTGGCTGTGCCTGATTTTTCTCAATTTCCCCAAGTTGCAACGAATCAATGTTGTCAGGCAAGGTATTGACTTCCCCATCAACCTGTCTTTTAGGCGAAGCAACATGGTTATCCCGGCAGTCGTTCAATTCCTGTCTTAGCACCTCTATCGTATTCTCAGGATTCAAAAGCAAGGCATAAACAAGTAAACCGATAAGCAGAAACAATAAGGGATAAAATAGCCACCAGTTGTTGGCGAAAGATTTGTTTTTGACCTGTTCCATTACGATCTGTGGATTAAAGATTTAAAAAAGAAGACCAAACATATCAATCCCAAGAGAACGATCAGCACCCACCAATAAGTCACCGCTATATATTTTAGAAAGGCCAAAAAACTTTCTTTCTTACCTATTTCTATACCAACGTTTTCTTCTTTGACATCAGCCATAAAATACTCTTCGGGGATATCCGGAGAAGAAATAGGGTTTTCAATAGCAGACCCCGACTCCAGGCTTTCGGATTGTTTTGGAGCACTGTTATCAGCTATTGGGGTATCCATGTCTGGAATCTGTGGTGGCAATAGGGTATCCTGTGGATTAATTGTTTCCTGAAAGCTATCGCCAAGAAGATGCGGTTTACGATTTTGGTTATTCTCAAACTTCCAGCCCCAGATAATGCAGATATCCTGTCCATTGGTAAAAATAAGATTGTCCTCTGGATTAAAAACTGTTTGAAGAATTGCCCCCCAATACTGTACATTGGAGTCTTTATTCCGCATAAGATCTTCTATACGTTTTTGAAGTTCCCCCATTACCAGCCAATATTGTTTGAGACCATATTCCCGATAAGATGAATGCTCTAATGGTTGAAGGCCCATATGCACACTGTACCAATCAATATCAAAGTTGTTTTTAACGGGCTTAGCCAAAAAATTCCGATACTTTTTATCTAGGTTAAACACCAAAAAATTACTGATTCTATCGTATTGATTAAACAGGTAAGCATTGTCAAACGATAATGGAATGTATCTATCCGTTGCTATTGAGTGAAATTTTTGCATTTTTAAACCAGTTGAAAAGGTGAATACTGTTCGACCAATAATTTTAATTCCTGATTGGCCTGCTCATCGTAATCGATATATCCTGCGTTGACAAGTAGTGAAAGACGTAAATATTCAATCCATTTGTTGTACTTCTGTAGTGCTATTGCGCGTACATCAATATTTTCGGCGTCGAACAAAGCGGAAATCGCGCTGGCAGATGTATCAAGTTTTCGTTCAAAAAATCGATTGGGATTAGAAACCAAGATGTTTCTTGCTTCCTCTTTCTCTTCTTCCGTAAAGTAGCTGACATCAAAATTGAAAATCAATTCATTGATCACCAGGGAGAAGGTTTCGGTCAAAAATATTTCATAACCATGGTTGACATCTATCTCAGAAATGATATCATTTAGCAACCTGACTATTTTGCTGGCAACATTTCGCTTTTTAAGCAGTTCCTTAAAGTAGCTCACAACGAAAATCAAACTGTTTCTATTCAGACCATGTGCGATGAAATCTTTGTACTGATCCAAGTTGTTGATCTTCGCTAACCAAGATTCGAGAATCAATTGAACGTAATACTCAGACTTTGATGAATTGGTCTCTTCCTCCTGGAATAAATCAGCGATTTCGATACCACTGTCTTTTAAAAAGTCTTCAACGGCTTCATGCGATGAAAGCCAAAGATGCTTTTGCAGAATGGTTAGCATTTCTGCTTTCGACTTCGCATGTTTTAGCTCTGGATATTGAACCAATAGAATGGACTCCTGTGTGGTTTCATCCAGTATACGGCGGCTGGTATCAACCACCATATGTTCATTCAGCAACTGAAAAATATCATTTGGGTTAATCGAAAGACAGTTAATAAAGGCGTTAAACAATCCAAGATCTCTCACTAAGGCACTATTAAACGCCAACTGAAACTGATTTACCTGGCGCATCTTCGTTTCCCGCATGACAGTGACATCGTCTTTATGAATAAAACGTTCCAGATCCCGTTGTATCTTGGTTAGGATTGTGTTTAACTTTTGAAGGTTATGATTGATCTTGGTTTTATTACCCGACACCTTCGCCAGAGACTCAATAATCAACGCCGAGCCATCATGATTGATGGAAGCAACTTGTTGCCATGTTTTTTCGGCATCCTGGAAATGGTTTTGGACAAAACCATAGCGTGTAAAGGACTGCTTCATGACTTTCAAAAAATTCTCCCTTTCCGGATGAATTCCGATCTCTTCCCCTTCCTGTTCAAATCCTATAAACGTATCATTCGAATACTTGTAATCACGCAACAGATAGAAATTTTTGAACAGATTTTCCTGAGTTGTCCATTTGGTATGCCAGTTACGCGATTGCGTAACGATCTCCTGCTCGAAGAAACGCTCAAAACGTGTGTGCCATTTATAGTTTAACTTTTCAGCGGATTCCAGGTATTCGCCATCGTTTGTGGTGTCAAACTTAATCTGATTATTGAAAAAGGTAAAGATGACAAACAATGGCGGCAAGCTCGCTTCCTGAAGTGATTTTGATCGCTCTTCGACACTCCCGCCCACGTTGTTCTCAATCCAGTTGTATAACAGGGAAGAAATTTCGTTGACTTCCAACTGCTTGTCATTGGTACAGAACAAAAGATTATTGATATTGAAATCAAGGGAGTATTTATTAAAAAGATAAGAGACCTTACCCCGCAACAACATGGCATCAATATTCTTTGTCGAAATATCCGATTGATCCAATGCCAGACGGCTACGGGCTCCCGGAAAGTCCAATAAATCATTGTATTTTAAAAATTCTTTGGATTCAACAAGTCCTTCGGGAATCGAAAAAACAAGTTCGGCAATCAGCGCTGACAATGAAGGTACCTCAATCTGAACCTCAGAACCATTCGTCAACTTGAAAATTGTGCTGCCCTTTTCAGATTCAGTACTAAGTTCACCCAAGCGTTTGACATCGAGAATAGCTCCGCCCTCACGCAGGACATTTTCAAACTTGATATACCCATAGCGTGCAAACTGCACCAATTTCAGCTTATTGATCAAGTTGATAAATAGTTCTGTCAATAAGATTTCCTTATTCCAAAGGATATCGAATATGCGCGACCAATCTGCAACTCCATAATAGCGGATAATACGACCTATACGTTCGAAGAACCTTGTTTCATAGAGACCTTCAAACAGGATGGTATGCTGTGAAAGATTTTTTTCAAAGTACTCCTTAATCTCAAGCACATCAAATTCGGTTAAAAAATCCTGCTGAGTTTCGGTTTCCTCAAGCTCCAGTTTTTTAAGATGTGCTTCAAAATCTCCTTTTGAGGGAAAAGAAGTAATTTTCTTAAGATCCAGAAAAAAGGCATCAAGTAAGACCAATAGTATATCTTTTGCTGCCAGCAAGTTCACCTTTATTGGAAAATCTGGGAACGAGGGGTCTTGATCAATCGTAAATCGAGTAACCAAGCCAGTACTTTCTGCGCCAGTTCCCGGTGGATTTATTTGCTTTAGGAAATCATATTGTTTATTATCATTTTCAATCTCAAAAGGCCTATTTGTATCGCTCAACAGATTTTTGATCAGATAGGATTTCCCCACCTGGCTTGCCCCAAAGACAGCGATGACCGGTTTATTACCGATATTACTCTTAACCTTTTTAATTGTATTCAGGCTGTTCTTCAATGTGAGGAGCGCTTTATTACGTTCTTCATATTTTAGATTTTTGTCCGCCCATTGAATCGATCCCTGTATAAGATCGATCTTACCGGAAATAAACTCCTTAATAAGCTTGATTTCTAATTCAGAATAATTATTCGACATTTCTTTACTATAAAACGAATTCACAAGTATCTAACCAATATCCCTGAACACTATCCAAGGTTTGATAATGGAGCTGGAAGAAACGTCCCGGCTTCTCATTTCCTTCATTATCTTCAATATGTTCGATTTTCAATATTTCCTTACTTTCATCCCAATCTCGGGCAATGGTCACCTTCAATGGTAGATGGCGTAAAATTTCACCCCGCTCTTTATCGACCTGCTCTTCATAAAATGATGCATCGCGGCCAACAAAACGGTTCTTGACAACCTCTTCCATCTGTCTGTGATCTATACTCAATCTATAGAGGCCGGAATACGTGTAGTTTCGCGATAGATATTTCGCATAGCCAAACTCAAAAGGAAGTGATTTAAGCAAAAAAGTCTGCTCATTTTTTTGTGGAGTCAATATGACTTCTTTTCTATTCTCCACTCTGGAAATAATATAATCGGCCGTTGAATTCAGGTTTTTGATCAGCTCCATTGTATTTAAATTGAAGTCCTGTATCTTCTTCAATTTGGCTGCCATCAACGCGATAATTGCACCTACAGCAACAATCGTTTTGGGATCTTCAACATTTCCCAAATTGTCTGCAAACGGATACCATTTTCCGATCCAATAATTATTGAGATTGATCACATTGGTCGGCGAAACAAACAGGAATTTTTTGAACAGTTCCTCATAGCTAAGCAGGGATGCAGGCTTTCCGGACAGGACCACAAAATCACACTCAAACTGGTTAATCACCAGACACATCTGACGAACCATTCCCTCAAATACACTCGAGACGATCTCATTGACGACCTTAGCCGATATTGTCCATCGGATTTCCAAAAAATTGAAACCGATTACCCGCTCAAAATAGTTGACAAGTGCACTATTTTCAAATTTGCATCCAATGATTTCTTCGAAGGACATTTCCAAGGATTCTTGGTGATTTGCTTGCTGGAGATATTTAAGTACAATAGGCTGCGCCACCTGATGAACAAATGACTTACGCATCATCTTTGCGAGATAGCCCATGTTATTAGAATTCTCTCCAAAAAATCCATTGATCCGACTTTGGATGTCTACAATCCCCTTTGATCTACCATAATTTTCCAATCCTTCAATGGTTGAATCATCCATTTTTAAGGGATTACGAATAATCAGCTTTTGGATTAGCTCCTTCATTAGATCATCTCCTGCCAATTTAAAACTGTCCCAGAATAGCGGTTGTGGAATCAATTCCTGAATCTTATTTGAGGTCTTAAGTTGATATTGATTGATGATTATATCAGTTGTCCCCGCACCGATATCAATCGAAGCAATCTTTAACGCATTCTTATTATTGAATAAAAAATGGTCAATCACATAATTGTTGCTTCTCAATTTTTTCGAAAAAAGGCTGTAAACAAAAACAAGCTGGCTACAGGTCGCCTCATCATACATCCAATCTTTTTTATCTTCCAGCTGGCTGAGGGTTTTGGAGATATCCTGAATAGATGGAATAATCTCCGGTTTCTTGAACCAGTTTGTATTTTCATCCTGATCAAAGTAGAACCGTTGGTAACCATCCAGCAATTCACATGCTTCTGCTGCCGCTTGCCTTAGCGCGATCTGCTCATGCTGGATCATACCTGTAGGGCATGATATCGTAATCCGTTTGATTGTCCTTGGCATGGTCATCTCGCCATGTTCCTCCCTAAACTTAAAAGAATTGATCTGAACGTGCGCATGCATCAATACTTCCAGAAAAACAAACTTCATTAGCGAAGCCCTTGAAAACATCGATTTTGCACCAAATACCTCTCGCGAACTCTTTAAGCTACCGTCTAGGCTCAGTTGCTCTGATATGCCATTCAGATACACTTTCTTTACCCGATTAGTTTTAAGAGGTTGAAACTCCCATTCGCGGTCACTTATCTGATCATCCCATAAATAGCGTTTCGGGCTCGAGTTGTAAGTCTTTAGTTCGTAACCAAGATCGAGATTTGTACTTGCTGAATGGATCAATTTTTCTGCTTCAAAACCAATACGGGTCAAACTGGGAACAATAAACTTATTGTTGTGGTAATTATCTTTATCAATATTTCCGAAACTAGATTCACTAAACATCATGTTCATCGGAAATGAGTTATTGTATTCCAGATGCGGATTGGTATAATCTTGAATGATAAGTTTCTTAACGCTATCAAAGTCAAAGCTATCATCATCTTTATTCTCAAATAGAAGCGCACAGGTAGCCGAATTGCCGATATCAATTACGAGATCTACAGTTTTCTTTCTAATATTATCCGTAAAGAGCTGAATTTCGGGTGACTCCGTTTGAGCAGCCAGCCACTTCATCAGAAGAACATATTTGGCGATGTATTTTTTTATCGGATGTGTATATCTTTCTTCTTCATTTTTATCATAAAATAAGTCGGCTAGATACCGATCAATCCATGCAACAGAGTTGTCCTGCGTAAATAAGAAATTACTCAGATTGATTTCATCAGACTGAAGTCTGAAAACATTCTCATCCGGATTATTGCTCAACTGAGGACCAGTTTTATCATTTTCACTTCTGGCTAAAGACGTATCTACGGCAATGACAATTTTTGCCAGTGTAAACTCTTCATCACAAGTAAAAAAAACGCGTACCCAATCTGTCGGGTACAGCAAATCTCTGTTAATTGAGTTCTCCTTAAAAAAAGGCAATGGAATCCATTTATTTTGGTACTGTTTGAGTGTCTGCTTCAGATTACTTTCTTCGTAAACTTCTGTGACCGTACCGGTGCAGGTCCCCAAATCGGCTTCATCTTTAAGACGCTTATTGATAACAAACCCCTTATCGATCAGCTCTTGTAAGCGATAATAATTCTCAGTACCTTCCTTTGTAACTTTAAATAAGGGATCGAGAATAAAATCGAAAAAATTGGTATCGAACGGTTGGTGGTAATAAAATCTATTTTCTTTACCAAACTCGAGATCAATATTTACATCATACTTGTAATATTGAATGCTGGAATTAGCAATCAAAGAAATCCTTTTCATGTATTTAAAATAATATCGTTAAAATCTTGTCTGTAGGTTGTCCCCTTTAGGATTGGGGCCATATTCGTTTACAAATCTATCACTGTCACCGAAGGCCATCCAAAGGCCGTAGAATGGAATAATTTGGAACCATCCAGAATTCCCCCGATCATGGCAGCGCTTGGTATTCTGGGCAAGAAGAAACCAGTAAAAAGGGATTAAGAACAAGAAGCCTACGGAACCTAGGTTATTCGAGCCATTACTATATCCTACCAATCCTATGACAAAAAATAGATATACGTAGCCAATAACAATACTGAGCCAGTATTCTGTTCGTCTGATTCTTCCCTTAAAACTAAAAGGAGCCGAAAACATAGCTTGCTTTGGATAAATCAAATGTTGCTGTCCACCACTGAATGGATCGTCAATACCATGATATTGGTTCAAAGAAGAGGAATAGGTCTTAAGTTGGGCTTCTACACTATTGCTCTGAACTATGGGGCTACCTATTCCAACTGAATCCGGATTATCTCCACCAGTAACAGGATGAATTGAAACTGGCCCTTCCTGAACAGGGATAGTGACTTCCTCTATAATTGCATCATCATCTTCGACCAGTGTCTCAATCTCTTCAGTAGGATCAGAAAAATACAGAAACTCTTCGAGATCTCCTGCGGGTAGCCAATTTTCCAATCCTTCATACCAAACCAATGTTTCTGCTGAAATATTAGCTGCTTTGATTTCATCAAAGGATAATGGTCCTACCCTTCTGCCGTCAAATATGTAAAAGTATCTTTTCATTGAAATATTCAATTAATAATCGTTAACTCGTAATGGTTGATACAAATCTAGCGGATGATTATGGGCTAATTCTACGGTTTCCCGTAAAGACATAATTAAGAATTGGTCGGATTGGTCTTTATGCAAAACTTAATATAAAAACAACACTAAGAAGGAAGACTTTGCGGCGATTTCAGTATATTTAATACCACATGACAACTGAAACTAGATTTTGATAAAATGAGTGCAAATGTTCCAATCGTTCGACAAGTATCCTGGCCTGCGGTCGCGATTATCATCCTCATATGGATAATATTCTTAGCCATCTTTGGATTTTTCATTCCAAAGCATGGGATTTTTATCGGTGCTGTTCTCTTTGCCTTGTTATCAATTGTATTGCAGCAGACAATACCGATAAGCCATAAAAAAGGGATGAAAGCGATAAAACAAAAAGATTTTAAAACGGCTACAGAACACTTTAAGCAAAGTGTTGATTTCTTTACAAAAAACAAGTGGATAGACAAATACCGTGCAGTGATATTATTAAGTGCTTCAAAAATGTGCTATCGGGAAATGGCACTATGTAATATTGCATTTTGTTATTCACAGACAATGGAGGCCGAAAAAGCAAAGGCACTTTATGAACAGATTCTAAAAGAATATCCAGATAACGGGATTGCTTATTATGGCCTAAATTCAATCAATACATTTTCGAATAAGGCTGATTAAACATATTTAAGCACCAGACTTGGATTCATCTGGAGTCTAAAACCTCAAACGACAATAAAAAAGAAAGGCTATCCTCTGATAGCCTTTTCTCTTCATAAAACTTGTTAATATATAGCAATTAGTATCTTGAATGCATAAAATACTTTAGTCTACAAACCTGTAACTGCCTGTCTTCATAAAATTAATGTCTTAAAACGGTCCTTTCATACGGTTTCCCGTAAAAATAGATTTATATCAATTCCATCTCCTTGCAATAAGCAACTAACTGCTCATTTTTGGTGAAGCCCAATATATCTTTCATCAGATTGAGCCGTTTCTCGATGCTACTTAGACTGGATGGTTTGATGTCTCTTTGCTGCAGATATTGGGGCATATCTTTTTGAGCAATCCCCTCATATAATAGCTTAATGATGTGCAAATCCAATTGGGTAAACTCATGTGAATTTTGCTCCTGGATAATTTTTTTTGTATTCGGAGACTGATAGATCCTATTCTGATAAACTGCTTGGATCGCTTCGCGAAGATGCTGTCCACCACGGCGAGCTTTAATAACATGGCCATCGATCTGACTGGACTTAAACATTTCGTTGATCGCAATTGATCTATCCTTACCAGTGAAGATAATGGTTTTGATATCTGGCTGTATCTCTTTAACAGCCTTGATCAAAGCTAGACCGTCTTTGATCTCCTGGAAATTACCGTCATCCTCAAATTCGATATCTGTAATGAGCAAATCATAAGGTTCGCCATCACGGATGGCATTCTTGATCCAGGTGAGCGCATGGTCGCAATAATAAACATACTTTGGATTGTGCACACCAAGATCGCGAAGTGTTATTTGCACCGCAACATTTTCTGTATCATGGTCTTCGGCAATGAGTACTTTTTTAAACATACATTATTATCTTTTATACTAGTGGGATATTGGTCGTAACGCTGAGTCCTTTTCCCAGTTCACTGACAAAGATAATTTCACCGCCGAGGCTTTCAATACGGGAAACCGTATTGGACAGACCTTTTCCTTGAGTTTTTTCCTGTGGCATGCCAATGCCGTTATCTTTATACACGATTTTCAGTTGCTGTCCTGATGTTTCGAACCGTATCACGACCTGATCGGCCTGGCTATGTTTTTTCATATTGACCATCAATTCCTGAAGCACATGCTTGATCTCGTCTTTGACTCGCTTGTTGACGTTAGTCCACAGCTTAGTCTCGTTTCCGGCAATGAATACACGACGGTGGTCAGCAGCGAATGATTTGAGCAATTCGGCAATCTGTTCACTATAGGGAATTTCGGTAATGGTCTTCTGTTCGACATCATGTGAAATATCGCGTGACTGATTGTACATATACTCCAGCTTATCGAGCATTCCTTCCCGATCGATATCCTCTTTATATTCGATTTCGGTCATCACGCGATAGATACCATTGGCCACAACATCATGTATCTTTTTAGAAAGGTGAAGTTGGGTTTCTTTGACCTTATTCTCAGCCTCGAGTTCGAGCCGTTGCTTGCGGCGCTTGTACCAGAGGGTACCGCCACCAGCAAGTAAAATCACGAGAAATAAACTTGCACCAGTAATGACACGCTGTCTAATGAGGCGGCTTTGTTTTTCAGCATTTTCTTTTTCTAACCGTAGGTTTTCGGCTTTGTTTTTTTCTACTTCATAACGGATCAAGGCAAATTGATTTTTGGCCGCAGCACGGGCTTGCTGGATACTGTCGTTTAATGTTAGATAACGAGACAAATAACGTTGGGAATAGGTTGCATTCGCCTGGATCAACCCTCTTAATGCATTCAATTGATCGTCTGTACTTCCAATTGCTTTTGCTACATCGTATTGTTTGTTCAAATAATAGATCGAAGAATCAGCACTTTTTTTTT
>Ga0213825_1000377_pt1 | contig 33078 bp, 48 predicted proteins | sample MC6MC0900MG_FD_179896 | JGI IMG/M metagenome (GOLD analysis project Ga0213825, IMG submission 179896) | Enriched soil aggregate microbial communities from Iowa State University, Ames, United States - MC6-MC0900-MG | ecosystem: Environmental > Terrestrial > Soil > Unclassified | place: USA: Iowa...
GTTTTAAAAGAACGCTGGTATGATGCGCGGCATTGGAGAGATGCCGGAGTGGTCGAACGGGACGGATTCGAAATCCGTTGTACTGGCAACAGTACCTAGGGTTCAAATCCCTATCTCTCCGCCATATTAAAGGCCCCGAGCGCTGTATAGCCCTCGGGGTTTTTTTCGTTTGGGGGAATTTTGGGGGAATTGGGGGAGCGTGTATTTCCCCCAAGCGTTCGCTATCATTCCGCCATGGCCTACTACGAGAAGCGCGGGGACGCCTGGCGCGCCCAGATCCGCCGCAAAGGATATCCAACCCTTTCCGCCACCTTTGACACCAAGGCAGAAGCCCAGCGATGGGCCGCCGAGATCGAGGGCGATATGTCGCGTGCACGATTCGTCGACATGCGCGAGGCCGAGAGCACCACGCTCGCCGAGGCCCTGGACCGCTACCTGTCAGAGGTCACTTCCACCAAGAAGGGCGCCAAGCAGGAACAGGTCCGCATCAAGAAGTGGAAAGAGCACAAGCTGGCAAGCAAAGGCCTCGCGGCGATCCGCTCGAGCGACATGGCCGCGTATCGCGATGCTGAGCTGAAGGAAGGGAAATCGACGGCGACAGTACGCCTCAACCTGGCTGTGATCAGCCACCTCTACACGGTGGCCACTAAGGAATGGGGAATCGAAGGGCTGACCAACCCCTGCCGGGCAATTCGTATGCCCAAGGGCAGCAAGGAGAGGGATAGGCGCCCGACGCCGGCGGAGCTCACCGCGTTGTACAAGGCTGCCGGCCAGATGAATGCCCAGCTTCCGGTGTTCATTGAGTTGGCAGTGGAGACGGCGATGCGCCGGTCTGAACTGTTGATGCTGCGCCGAGACCAGGTGCGTGGCAAAGTGGCCTACCTGGAAGATACCAAGAACGGCGAGCGGCGCGCCGTGCCATTGTCTTCCAGGGCGATCGCCCTACTGGAGGCCTTGCCCACACCGATCGGTGGCGGCCGGTACTTCAATCTGGCGCTCAACACGATCAGCAACTACTTCCCCCGGGCCTGCTTGGCCGCTGGGATTCAAGGCCTACGTCTTCACGACCTCCGCCATGAGGCCACCAGTCGTTTCTTCGAGCGCGGCTTCACAATGATGGAGGTTGCGAGCATCACTGGGCACAAGACCCTTGCAATGCTCAAGCGGTATACCCATCTTAGTCCTCAGGATCTTGCCGAAAAGCTCGGGTGATGCTGCGTGTACCGGTCTGCCTGCTCCCCCTCTGCTGGCATCCCTGGGTAGCTATTCCCCCTATTGCGGAACCGTAGAAACGTACTAATGTCTCACGTGTGAGTCTGTAGTGATCGATGGCCGGAGGAGGAGGCCGGTAAAATTACCGCTGTTTAGCGACGAATTCACAAAAATGCTATTGACTCAAAGGGTGCTTGTATTGGATTGTGGCTTGCCTAGGTTGACACGCATGGCAGCTCCTGTAGAATCCCGCGACTTTTTCATGATTTGTCGAGGGAAGGGATGAGTCCAAGTGACAAAATTGAAGCGATCCGTCATTTATATGACTCACTCCTTCATGCTGCGAACCGCGTGCTCCACCAGGCAAAGAATTTCCACATTAGCGTTCTTCAGCTAGAAAACCCGACCTATGCTGAAGTCGCCGCGCAGTTCCGGGAGGTAGCTTCTCTCATCAATTTCTTGGCAGATGAGATTGATGACTCCCTGACCGGCACGAAAGCTAATGAATATGTATCTTGCATGGAGGGCATTGCGCGAGCGATTGACGCTGACGACGCAGCAACCCTCAATGAATTTGTGAAACAACTAGACGCGAGGTCTTTCCTGTGAAAAAGCTATCCGACTTTGAATTTGCCGCTATCGCCCGTAAAGCAGCCGCTATTCTGGAGTCCATTGAAGCCAAGCTTGATGTCGTTGATTCGGCACTTGAAGCTCATATGGGCACCAAGAAAGCTGCTTGATAGCGTCCTCGAGCAGAAAAAACCCGCTTCGGCGGGTTTTTTCATGCCACTGTTTTGAGGTTTGGCGCTGGCTGTCGGCGCCTGCCCACTTTGGGCTTCTGGTGCTCCCCATCCCGAAACTCGCGCAGAAAGCTGCGCACGTCCTCTTTAAGCCAGCAGTGCCGGTTGCCCATCTTGAAGCTCTTGGGCAGCCATGGCACGCCTCGGCGAATCCCCTCCCTGATAGACGCCTCGGTGCGGCCCAGCAGCTTGGCCAAGCCCTCGACCGTCAACACCTCCGTCTCGTCGCTCATTTCAGGAACTCCTCAACAGGCACATGCTTTCCAGTGCGGCGCTCCATGTCCTTGCGTTTGGCCAACGCCAAGAGGTGGCATTGGTGACAACAAGCATCAGGAGCTGCATTCTTGATGGCTCTAGCGGTCCTCAGCCCGTAAGTCCCGCAAACGCATCGGACCACCCACCGAGCTAGAACCTCGGCCGAGATCCCGATGACTGTCAGTCGTCCGAGTTTCACGCCAGCCAGGTCCACGAAACATGACTGACATGCTTCGGCTCTAGTCACCGCCCGAATCGGTAGCGGCAGGAACGAGTTCACGGCCCCGTCGCTCATCTTGAATTCGAAGCTGGCGGCAGCTCCTACCACACGTGCTGCCATCCGGTTAACTGGTCGTTCATGGCCGGGCTTCATCATCAGCCTCCTGCAATTCGTTGATCACCGACTGGATGCCCGCCACATAGCTGCCTGGCCGGCCTGACGTTGCTCCGGCCAGGCGCTCTACCACTACCTCAATCGGCGATCCCCGCAGTGATGCGACCAGGTCAACGGCCCAGCGCCTCGCCTCCAAGTACATGAGCCGATTGATGGGCCCGGATGCGGGAACAGCTACGCCTGATGTCTTGATGCCCTTGGCGATGGTGTGCGTAGCCGGTACCTTTGCAGCAGATCTCGATACGACCGAGTTGACCCGGCCGCGACCCCGCTTGAGCCCCATCGATTCGATGATCTCCATCGCTGCCTGGCTGACATCGCGATTGCTCATGAGCACCCCCGGAAGTGGTCGGCCAGCACTCGGCGCCCGTCCAGGCCGCAGGCGGCGGACAGATCGAGGACCTGCCCAAAGGTGGTTTCGCGCTGCTGCAGGGCATCCCACAGCAGCAGGAGCAGGCCGGCCTGGGTCATGGCTGCTGCACCTGCGTGTCCTGCTGGCCCTGCATCTGGTTTGCCAGCAACAGAGCCCCGAGCAGCACCTGCTGGCGTTGCTGCAGGTCCAGGTACTCGCGGATTGCCTTCACGATCAGGCTGTTCATGCTGCGGTCGTCGGCGGTGGCCGCGGCGTTCACCTGGTCGCGCATGCCATCAGGTAGGCGGACAACAAATTTGTCGGCGGTGCGGCTGTCGTAATCAAACGCCATGGGGCACCTCCTGCGCCTGGCCGGCCTGGATGCGTTCGTAGATCTCCTGGCGGTGAACGGCGACCTCCTCGGGCGCTTCGACACCCAGTCGAACCTGCATCCCCTGGACGCCCAGGACGGTTACGGTGATGTCGTCGTTGATGCGGATGGATTCGCCTACGCGGCGGGTCAAGATGAGCATGTTCAAACTCCATTTTTTGGGCAAGCCGGGGGCCTGCCGCGTTTGTTGGCTTTCGCAAAAATCAGGGTTGGATCAGGTCAGGCGGGCAGCGTTATGCCACCGCCAAGGGGCACTCTGCGCGCCGGGTTGCTACACGGGTTTCGATCTTCCGTTCGCCGCTGTTGCCGCCACGGCGGATGCGCATTGCATGGTCGTCGCCGATCATTCCGTGGATGGTCATGAGCAGGGCCAAGGCGGTTGCGGCTGGGCTGATGATCTGGCGCTTGAACGCTTCGAGAACCAAGCCGCGAATCGTCTTGCTGCCGAGCTTGAGGCGAGCAGCTTCCAGACGCTTCTCGACTGTCTTCGGAGCAACCCCCATCACCTGGGCGACCTGCTTCACGGTCAGGTCAGCCGCTGCAAGCAAAGTGGCTTCTAGTTCGCGCGGGGCCAGTCCCATGTCGAGGCGTCCGGTCCAGCCGCTGGCGGTGATGGTTTGAGTGGTCATGCGAGTTGCTCCATGCGATGAGTCGATGGAGATAAAATTACCAAAGGCAATTTATTGTGTAAATGCCTTTGGTAATATTTTTTTGACAATGCGCAAAAAAACCGCTCGAGAGCGGTTTCAGTCTGGCTCTATCGACCTAGTCACCTGGAGCTTCCTCCACGCCAGGCTATCTGGCCTACGACAGGAAGCCTATCGGCAGCCTCACTGCTAAGCGTCTCATCTGGATACCTCTGCTTATCCAGGTTGTCACATCTCAGTGCCCAGCCGCCGGAAATCATTTGGAAGACCCTGCGGATGCTGGTCTTACCATCAGGACGCCTGATTAAAAAAATCTTTCCATCCTCAAGTATCTTCTTGGATGTGTCGATCATAACCACGTCCTCGCGAGCGATATGTGGAGCCATGCTGTCGTCTGTAACGTACAAGATCCTGAGGTGGGGGTAATGCAGGCCCATGTCCCTAAGCCAGCCGCGGCGGAACAACATTCCCTCAGTAAGCCCTACATGCTCATCGTTTACCCCAGGGACAAATGAGTTATCGTCCAAAAGCTGAGGAATGAGCACGTACTGCTCGTGAGGAACGGCATCCAATACCTTGGCGCTGCGAGACCAGGTTTCCTTAAAGGAGTCCGCAAAGGACTCAATCACGTCCGCAAGGCGAGGGCTGAAATCCCTCACGGATACCCCAAGAATCTTGGCGAAGGCTGCGGCGACTGAGGCGTTTAGTGGGTTCACGCCGTTCAGATAATGGCTAACAGAGCTCTGGTTAATACCCAGGCGGTGCGCAAGCTTCTCTTGAGTGAGCCTCAGCTCTTTTTTTTTGCCGTCGAAGATCGCCTTGAGTCTCTGGCATTCTTCCGCGCGATCTGAAGGTAAGGGCTTTTTCATAGTCCCATAATATTCCCGTTAGTAATGCCCATCAAATGCCAAAGGTATTGCAAGCGATAAATGCCAACGGTACTATCTCTGCAAAGTACTAGCCGGAGGCAGACCATGATCATGGTCCCCTTGAAAGATTTCGCTAAGGGCTATGGACAGCCGCATGCAGCGTCACTGCTTGGCATGACACAGGGAGCGTTGAGTAAGGCCATCCGTATTGGGCGTACCGTCTTCGTTTCACAACAGACCGATGGCTCATTCGCTGCCATTGAGGTTCGCTCGTTTCCCGCTCGGCACGATCGGGAGACTAGCTGTGGCCCTACCTTGAACCAAACGATACGCCAGTTGGCTTCTGCCGTTGAGTCGGGCAATCCCTCTGTGAATCCATCCAGTACCGGAGGTGCGCAGTGAACAACGTGATTCCCTTCACCTATCAAGGGCAGCCGGTGCGCTTCACGACGGATGGCTGGCTTCACATCACCAGGATCGCCGAGCGCTTCGGCAAACGGGTTGATCACTGGCTCGACAACGCTGAGACGCTTGAGTATTTCCGAGCTCTGGATGAGCACCTGGCTGGCCGCGAGTCAGAAATTCTAGATACCCGGAATTCCGGGTATGTAAAAACCAGCAGGGCTCGCGTTGATCGCGGCGGCGGTACGTGGCTTCACCCGAAGCTGGCCGTTTTTTTCGCTCGCTGGCTGAGCGCGAAATTTGCCGTCTGGTGCGATGAGCGAATCAGTGAGCTCCTGCACGGCGCCCCATTGGCGATGGATAACTTCAACCGCGCCTGCAAACGGTTTGACGTGCGCGAGTCTAGCGCGAGCGCGGCCGGTCGCGAACTCAACAGTTGGCGCCGCGAAAAGCCAACGCTGCTGGCCGAGGTAGAGCGTGGGCGCCAGCTCCTGCAAATGACCTTCGGCTTTGATGACCCTGTTCACCACCCCAAAGAAAGCTGTCATGGGCAAGAAATACATGAGCCTGGAAGGCATGGGCAAAATTCTTTTCAAGCCAGATCAGCCGCCAGGCCTTGATTCCGACTTTTTCTGTGAGAGCTTTGAAGGCAGGGGGGGGAATTTGAATGATTAGCGCAGATACCGCAAAGCCGCCTTAACCGCGTGGCCCCACCAATTTCTGCATTGGCTTAGCCCAGAAAGCAGAAAACCCGGCTTCGTCGGCCGGGCTTCTTAACCAGTCCCCTGGCAGGGACCTTTTGAATCTTCGTCACTTGGAGACGATTTCATGCACCCAAAAAATACCACCACGCCATCACCGGCGCAACCCATCCTAACTGCCGAGATCGACTTCTTTGAAGCACCCATCGATAACCGAGGCGTGCAGTTGCTAAGCGTAGTGGCTGGAGCGAACGCAGAAGATGCGCTGCGCGCGGCCCGCACGCTTGCTTCAGGCCTGAGTCAGATTTCCCGCCACATTCACGACAGTGTGAACATGGGCGAACTTGTGTATTGCGACGGAATGGCGGCTCTCGGCTTCCTGGGCGAAACCGTCAGCGCGCTGATCTGGTCTGTTGAAAAGAGTGTTGCCGGCGCCGCAGGACGCGGGGGTGAGCAATGAGACCTCAAGCCGAAACTCTTTCGAGCCCTTTCGCCACGTACGGTCTGCACGATGTGCTTGAGGCGTCTGGCGAAATTCCTGTGCATGAGTCCTTGGGCGCTGCCACTGATCGGCTTGAAGCCGTTGTTGCAGGACTGCGGACGTTAATGCAGGAACCCGCTGTCACCCACCATGCAACGCTCGTCTTTTATGCAGCTGAATCAGCGCTGGCGCTTGTTTATGCCGCTCAAGCCGGTGTCGATCCTCAGCAGGAAGACGCGCCACAAAATTCCGCCTCGCCAGTTCGTGGCGCGGGAGGTGCGGCATGCTGACCGTACGAACCGAGCTGATGCCAGCGCTGGTTTCCGGGGTGGTGGTGCAGGATGTGATCCTCTCCGCAGACGAGATCGCTAAGTTCAACGATGCCCGGGAGGCGTTCCGAGCTATCAAAGCCCTGTATTGGGCAAAGGTCGTCCCTGGGCTCGGGGGCTTCGAGAACCCGGTAGTGTGCGAGCTTGAGCGCCTTCTGGAGCGAGTCGTCTTCGATACGCGCAATTTCCTGTATCCGCACCGCAACGCGGCTGCCTTCCATGATGCCAAGGATGTGGGAGGTACCGCATGAGCCTGATTCCGTTCAGCTTCAAAGGCACCCCTGTGCGTGTCGTGACCGATGAGCACGGGGAACCATGGTTTGTTGCCAAGGATATCTGCGACCTGTTGGGCTACGCCAATCCCAGTGATGCGGTGGGGCGCCATTGCAAGGGGGTCGTGAAACGCTACCCCCTTCAAACCGCCGGCGGCATGCAGGACGTTCGGGTGCTGTCCGAGGGTGACACTCTTCGCCTTATCGTAAACAGCACCATGCCGGCCGCTCAGGATTTCGAGGCCTGGGTGTTCGATGAAGTATTGCCGACCATCCGCCGCACTGGCGCCTACCAGCGACCGATGACGCCAGCCGAACAGCTGCTGGCTCAGGCTCAGACGATGGTCACGCTGGAGCGCCAGCAGGCCGAGCAGCAAGTTGCGCTCGATCGTGTTGAGCGACGCGTCGATGACCTTAGCCAGACCATGGTTTGGGACCACTGCCCGCAGAACTGCCTGTCGCTGACGGGTGTCAAGGCCGCGATGCTGGCGCGCTACGGCCTGTCTGGCGCGGTCGTGGACTACGTGCTCAAGGAGTGGCCACACGCGCCGAACTCTGCCGGCATGGTCCGTAATGGGCACGAAGACGCCAAAGGTTCGCAGTACCTGGTCTGGACGAAGAGTCTTGTCACCGCTGCGTTCAAGCGCTTCGTCGACGAGTGCGAGATGGTCAACACCACCCAGGCCAGTCACCCCTATTTCAATGGCCGGTTTCGGCTGACTGGGAAGGTGCACCCATGAAGCGAAAGCTGAGCAAGCAACAGCTCATCCTACTGGTTGCTGAAAGAGCTGCTGAGTACTACCGAGCGCAGTCCGTGGCCCGGCGCATTCGGATCAGGCTAAACGACGAATACAGCATGTTCTTCCGGGCGTGCGGTGAGCCTGACCCGAAGAGCCGTCGTATCGACCCATCCAACCCACTCTACGGGGCCGTGATCGCCTACACGGCCGACACCTACGGGCTTTATCAGAAGGCGCAGCGGGCCAAGCACAACGCCAAGCGAGCTATGGAGTCGGCCATCAGATCGATGATCGGGCCTGATGTCGACCACCTGCCTCCGCTTGTACCTACGCCTCTGCCGGCTGGACCGGTGCGGCGTACCACTTCAACCGGAGAGACCCTGCAATGACTTCGCGGGCGAATCCAGAGCAGGCGCTCCAGCAGCGCGCTGGCGCAACGATTATCAACGGCCCATGGCCAACCTACAGCCAATTCAAAGGCTTTCCAGAGCGTGAGCGCTGGACGATCTACGAGCTGGCCAAAGTTGGTCGTGAGGCGATGGAAGACAGCGGCTTCGAGATGGCCGAGAGCTACGACGCTTTCGTGCGCCGCGTCACAGAGGGCCTTGATCTGTGAGCCAGGAGCGTATCCCACGTAAGTTTCAGGGCGTTTGGATTCCAGCCTCTCTCTGGCTGGACCACTCACTGTCGACAAACGAGAAGGTGATGCTGGTGGAAATTAGCAGCCTTGAGGATGACGTGCGCGGCTGTTACGCCACCAATGCGCACTTCGCCGCGTTCTTCGGTCTGTCGGTATCTCGGGTGTCCGAGATCATCAGCGGGCTGGCTGAGCGTGGCCTGATCAAGGTTGAGCAGATCCGCGAAGGGAAGCGCGTAATCGAGCGCCGAATTCGAATCTCCAACCCCTTCGATAAACCGAAGACCCCTTCGGAAAACGCGGTGAACCCCTTCGGAAAAGGCGATGAACCCCCTTCGGAAAACACGCAGGGGAGTAATACACCTATGAGTAATACAAAGAGGGTTAAAGCCTTACGTGCATCGGGGACTGAAACAGCGGCTGCATTCGAGCAGTTCTGGAAGCTGTACCCGAAGAAGAAAAGCCGCAAGGACGCCCTCAAGGCTTGGGAAAAACTCAACCCGGACGCCGAGCTTCAGTCTGTCCTTCTTGCCTCCCTGGCCAAGCATTGCGTTTCCCGCGATTGGGCCAAGGAAGGAGGCCAGTTCATCCCGAACGCAGCCACCTGGCTCAACGGCGAGCGCTGGACTGATGTTCTTCAGCCCATTGGTGCAACCGCTCAAGGCGGCGCATTCAACAACCTCCCGCAGCACACCGATGACATGTACCAGGAGAGCCACGATGGCCGCCCAAATTTCTGATCTGTTCCACCGTACCCCGGTCAAGCGCATCTTCTCCGGCGAGTGCCCGGTGCATGGCCGTGTCGACATGAGCGAAGTCGAGCAGTTGGACGGCTCGATGCTGGCGCGTGGCTGCAAGCGTTGCGCCTGGGAGGCCCTGCACACCACGCCTCGCGACTCGGCTGAGCGCGCTTTGGCCACCGCCCAGCGCAAGGCCGAGGACACTATGGCCGCGCTGATCGGCGCCGGGATCACGCCGCGCTTCGCCGCCGCCACCTTCGACAGCTATCGCGCCGAGAAAGAGCCGCAGCACAAGGCTCTGGCCAAGTGCCGTGCCTATGCGGAGCAGTTCCCGGCCAACTTCCGAGCGGGTCGTTCGTTTCTGCTGACGGGGAATGTCGGCTGCGGCAAGACCCACCTGGCCAGCGCGATCGTGCGCACGGTGGTTGCCGACCACGGTCGGGCGCTGATCATCCCGGCCGGGGATATCGTGAGCATCGCCCGCGCCTCGATGGTGCCTGGCTCTGGCTACACCGACCGCGATGCGGTGATCCACCTTGGCGGCCTTGACCTGCTGGTGATTGATGAGGTCGGCGCCCAGAAAGGCAGCGAGTATGAGTTGGGCCTACTGCACAGCATCATCGACCGCCGGTATCAGGCGGTACTGCCGACCGTGGTGGTCAGCAACCTGAATGCCGAGGGCCTCAAGTCATACATCGGTGATCGCGCCCTTGACCGCCTGCGTCAGAACGGCGGGCAGCAAGTGGGCTTCACCTGGGAGTCGAAGAGAGCGGCGGCATGAGGGCTCTCTATAGCGACGAGGCGGAGCACGGCGTGCTTGGCGCGGTCATTCATGCTTCGCTGCAGCAGGACGCAGGCCTGGTCGAGGACATGCTCGGCCAGATGACCTCGGCCGACTTCTATCACGCCGACAATGCGGCGCTGTTCGAGGCCATGCTGGAGTGCCGCGAACAAGCCATGCCTATCGATCCAGTGACCTTGGGCGCGGTTCAGCGCTTGCTCCCGGGTGGCGACACTGTCATGGCCTATGCCGCGGAGTTGGCCAGCAAGGTTCCTTCGCTGGCCAACTGGAAGGCCTACGCCAAGCACGTCAAGGAGTGGGGCGTGATCCGCCGCATTCTGGACGTGGCGGGTGGCGCGCAGGAAATGGTGCAGGCTGGCGCACCCACCGGCGAAGTAATCGCCGCTGCCCAGCAGGCCATGGCAGACCTGCGCAACCTTGATGGTGAGGCAAAGGGTTACAAGCGGCTGGATCAATGGATGGGAGATGCCGCCGACCTGGTGGATGAAAAGCACCGAGGGGTGGCGCCGAAGTGGCCTTCCACGGGGCTCGAAAAGCTGGATGAGCTGGTTCAAGGCCTTCGCCCGAAGAAGGTGACCGTAATCGCCGGCCTGCCGGGCAGTGGCAAGACCACCCTGGCCCTGCAGATCGCCCAGCACAACGCCGTCAAGGAGCGGAAGCCTTGGTTGGTGTTCTCCATCGAAATGCCCGGCGAAGAACTGGGGCTGCGCGCCATCGCCTCGCTGGGAGGGGTGGCTCTGCACAAGCTGGATAACCCGGCCCAGATGCGCGAAGACGACTGGGCCAGGATGAGCGGTGCCGTAGGATTGGCCCTGGAGGCCCCGCTTTTCGTCTGTGACGATCCAGTGCAGACGCCGTCCACCATTCGCGCCACGGCTCGGCAGTGCCAGCGCGAGCACGGACTGGCCGGCATCGTGGTCGACTACCTGACCCTGGTGCGCAGCGAGCGTGGTGGCCGATCTCGTACCGAGGAGGTGGGCAAGATCAGCAAGGCCCTGCTGCAGCTGGCCAAGGAAATGGCCATCCCGGTCATTGAGCTGGCCCAGCTGAACCGCGACTCGACCAAGCGCCCCGGGAAGAAGCCCCAGTCCAGCGACTTGCGCGACTCCGGCGAGATTGAGGCCGACGCCAGCTGCATCCTGATGGTGCACCGCGACATGGATACGGAGGAGGGCCAGAACGGCCTCACCGAGATCCTGATGACCAAGTGCCGCCATGCGCGGGTTGGCAGCTGCGTTGTCCAGCAGGAAGGACAGTATGGCCGGTTCGCGACCTATGCCGGTTCGCTGCCCAGCGACGACGAGGTGGAGGCGGGTCGCGGCAGTTACGCCCAGCGCTACAAAGGGGGTGGTAATGAGCGATTCTAAGACCCTGACTGTCACCCTCAGCGATGCGGAGATCCGTCGCCACGCTGCCGGCGAGGTCTTCCAACTGCGCGATACCCGTCATCGTGAGCTGCGGTTCCGCTTCTCGACCGTGGACCGCTCCCGCGGCGCCTGGCACGTCGTTGTACGCGGTCGATGGGGCAAGGCCGGCGATTACCCGGGGATCAACACCAAGACCATGCTGGCCACGCTGCCGGCGATCCTGGCGCGCCGGGCTGCCGATGCCGACGCCAAGTCGACGACCACCAACTGGGCCACGGTGGGCGATGTGCTGGCGTGGTACCGCGACCGGATGAGCCGTGACCGGGGGCTTTCGGCCAAGCGCAAGGCAAGTGCCAAATCGGCGCTTGATCGCCACCTGGTGCCTCGCCTGGGTGACCTGCCGCTGGCCGAGACCAACAAGCAGGCGATCGACCAGCGCCTGATGTGGCCGATGCAGGAGCGCTATGCGCTGTCCTTCGTGCGTTCGGTTTACGGGGTGCTCTCGGTGGCGCTCCGCCAAGCCCTTCGCCTGGAGATGCTGCCGGCCAACCCCATGGCCGCGCTGAAGTTCACCGATTTCGTGCGGACCCGGATCAGGCCCCGACCGGCGCGCCTGCGTGGTGACGATGTGCCCGGCCTGTTGCTGGTGGTGACCGAGCGCTTCGAGGTGGAGCCGGCGGGCTGCATGCTGGCCTTGATGATGCTGTGCCACGGTTCCCGTCTGGGTGAGACCCGGCTGGCGCGCTGGCGCAACGTCAACCTCGATGCAGGGCGCTGGTTCATCCCGGCAGGGGATACCAAGACCAAGGCCGAGCACACGCTGCCGCTGACGGTCCAGGCCTGCGCGCTGCTGCGCCGATACCAAGGCCTGCAGGTCGCCCAGGGCTACACTGGGCCGCTGCTGTTCCCGGGTAGCCACGGTGCACCGCTGAGCCCGAGCAAGGCCAACACCTTGTTCACTGATCTGGCCAAGGGCGAATGGTCGAGCCATGACCTGCGCAAGGTGGCCCGCACGGCGTGGACCGACCTTGGGGTGGACTACATGGTGGGCGAACTGCTGCTGAACCACGCCATGAAGGACCTCGACGCTACCTACATCCACACCACCGCCGAGGGCCTGAAGCGTCAGGCGCTGGAGGCCTGGCACAAGCATCTCGACGGGCAGGGATTCGCCGCCATCCACACCGAGACACTGCCGGGACACAAAACCGAGCCTGCCACCCCTGACGCTACTAACGGCGCGGGTTGCAGCACCTCACAGCATCCATCCCAAGGGAGGATGTTTAATCAAGAATCCAAGCCAGGAGCTGGCCATGAGTAACGTCGCAGCGGTCATGCCGCACAAGATCTTGACCCCGGTGGAGCGGGAATTCCTAAAGAAGGGCAACCGCATGATGCTGGACAAGCCCAATGGCCGTATCGGCGCTGCGGCCCTGATGGACATTGTGGTGGACTGGCTTGGTTCACGGGCCAGCCATGGCTTCGAGCAGTACGCCAAAGCTTGGATCATCCAAGGTGGCGCAAAAAACAAACACGCCTACAAGCTGCTGTGCGAGCTGTTCGGCCTGGACAACGATCCAACGCCCCGGAGGGCTGCATGAAGAAAAGAACCTACGTGGACAAGGCGCTGGGCGACACCGAATACATGCTCGAGCAGTGGGGATTCTGGCGGATGTGCGAGATGGGCGTGCCCCGGTACGTTTCGCCGCTCTACGCACTGATGAGGGACAACATTCCATCTGTGGGAGGCGCACGCCAGCACGTGATCACGGACGATCTGGCGTTGGTCGTGGATGGAGCAGTGGCCAGGCTGGTGAAGCGCAACCAGCAGATGGGCGACTTCGTGTGGGCGTACTACGGCTACAAGCACCCTGCTATGCGGGTCGGCCGGGAGGCGGGCATGTCCGAGCGCAAGGCCCGGGAGATCATCAAGGCGGGAGTGGCATGGATCGACTGCGCGCTCGAACAGATTCGAGAGGCAGCGTAAAAAGTTCTATGCGGGCGGATAAACACCTGTTTTCATAGCAGCGTGTCCAGCTTGCAAACAACGCGACACCGAGAACCCCGGCTATTGCAGCCGGGGTTTTGCGTTTCTAGCGTCCCAGCTTTTCCATAGCGGCGTCAGCCAGGAACGATGATCGGCTCTTTACGTTGTGGTCTCGCACGTACCTGTCGATCTGCTGGATCACAAAGCCCGGCAGGGTGACATTGACCTTTTCGGTCTTGCCCAAGTACGGCGTGATGTCAATTTCCAGCATGCCCCAGCCCATATCGGCGAAGTCCGGATTGCCCCGGTGTGCCGCTGCGCTGGTCGGCATGGGAATAGCCTGGCCACTGCCAGCGATCTCTTCCAGCATGATGTGGGCGACCTCGACAGCTGAGGCATAGGCCTCCTCGAAGGTGTCGCCAGCTGTTACAGCGCCAGGAATGTCGGGGATCTGAATACCGATGGCGGTGTTCTCGTCGCCCCACTCGATGCAGATTGGGTATTGCATGGTCGTCTCCTACAGAGGTGCAAAGGGTGAAGCCGGGTTATTTCAACCCGGCTCTTTCCTTGATGCTCTTTACCGTGCCGATCGGTAGATCCTTTTTGGGGTGTGGCACTGGTATCGAGTTTGGGTTGTTGGGGTGTTTGAAGATGTGGTGGCTTCCGGTGACACGTTTTAGAACCCATCCAGCTGCTTCAAGCTCCTTGATCAACTGCCTGCTTTGCACCTCCGTCTCCTTGTTTAGTTGATGGAAGAATTATACCTCTAGGCGCATAACTCGTAAAGCAAAAATATGCGCCTAGGGTTATATTTATTTGTCTGGTCAATTTAAGGGCTCGCCATTTCGGCGGGCCTTTTTCGTTCGGGGTACAGAAATGCAAAGCGCCAATTATGTGCCCGGGGTGGCCGGCTGGAAGATCCATGAAGGTGTCCGGCTTGAGCTGAACGATGGCAATCGTCGGATCTACGCCGAGGTGAAGATGATCACCACTGCTGGCCCCGGCCAGAGTAACGATGAAGCAGCTCAGGACATTCGCGATCTCGACGTGGATAACCGGTCCCGTGTCACCTCATGCGAGGGCAAGGTCACACTTCAAGGCTCTCCGATCACGGCTCAAGGTCGCGCCTTATATGCGCTGACCAGCCAGGTCGCTGGCCAGGGCGACAACCTTCGAGCAATCGATATGAGCGGTTACATCACAGGCGAGAAGCCCGCTCGACAGGCAGCTGAAGATTTAAGGCGCCAGGAGGCAGCGGATATCGCCAACGCCAGACGCATGGGCGCATTGGACGGTGACGCGGCAGATACGGTGCGCCAAGTCATCCGTGACGAGCTGAAGCCCGGCGGCCTACTGCATCGCAGCTGATGGAGGCAGGCGAAGTGACCATCTACCGCGAGTATCGACGCCGCAACAAGTACCGCTTATGCATGATCGACGAAATCCATGATCAGCTGGGCCGGGCGACGCCATTTGAGGACGCTAAAATCCGAGCCTCCCGCAAGAAATACTTGCTCAAGTTGTTCAAATACAAGCGGCGAGCCCAGGGCATTAATAATTCACCAGTGAATCGGAGCAACTGATGGACCCGACCGACCTCGGCCCAGGCACAGCCACCTGGCTGGGTGGAACGGGCACTGTATTGCTGGGTGGCTTCCTTTGGCTGCGCAAGTTCCTTTCGAAGGATGCCGCCGACCGAGCCATGGACAACGCCGATATTGGCACCGTCCGGCGCCTGAATGAACTGCTCGATTCTGAACGTGAAGCTCGCAAACTGGCAGAGGCCCGTGCTGATCAGTTCGCAAAGGAGCGCAACGATCTGGCCATATCTGTTGGCCGCCTGGAGGGCAACATCCTCGCGCTAACCAGGCAGGTAGAGCAGTTGACCGAGAAGGTCACGACCCAGAGTGAAGAGATCTCGCGGCTTCGAGCCCAGCTTGGAGGTGGCCATTGATGGACAAATGCGCGTTGGAATTCATCGCTCGCCGCTGGTGGCGACGGGTAGAGGTCTGGCTGATTGCCGCTGTGCTTATTACCGGCGGCGCGGTGCTGGGATGGCAGACTGCCTACTGGGCCATGGTCAGCACTCAGGCCCACCAGGTGGACGAGATCCGCCAGGCCTACGATGCCGCGATGGCTGAGCGTGACCAGCGCCTGGACGAGCTGACCAGCAAGGCCGAGAGTGCCGCGACCAAGGCATCGAAGGCAGCAACCACCGCGACCCAGGCAGCCGACAAGGCCGACGAGGCGCTCAACAGAGTGACGCAGTGATGGCCAGGCTCAAGACCTTGGGTTCCCGCATCAAGGAAAGCGCAGGATCACGGGTCAAGACGGTCACGCCAGGCAGCTGGCGGAGCGGAATGACCAGCTCCCAGCGAGGCTACGACTACAAGTGGCAGAAGGCGAGGGAGCAGTACCTGCGCGATAACCCGCTGTGCGTTTACTGCGCCAAGATAGGCAGGACCACTGCGGCAAGCGTCGTTGACCACATTGTCGCTCACCGCGGCGACAAGGATCTTTTCTGGAGCCAGGACAACTGGCAGTCGCTGTGCAAGCTCTGCCACGACTCGGTCAAGCAGGCCGAGGAGGCTGCCGGCCTGAGTGGCTGACCGCCAGAGGAATGGCGCAAGGGCGACCGACGGTCTTCGAGGCACGCCAATTACGTGCTTCATGGTGGGGGGAGGTCAAAATATCGAGATTCTCATCTAGCTAGACCGCCTCCGACCCCACGTACAGATTTTTTTCCCCCACAGGATTTTTGTTAAATGGCTTTAACACCCAAGAAGCGCGCTTTCATCGCCGCGCTGAGGGGAGGTGCGTCCAATCGAGACGCAGCCATTGCGGCTGGGTGCCCAGCAAAATCAGCATCTGCAGCAGGATCACGGCTGGCCAAGGATCCCGATGTCGCCGCCGAGCTGAAGAAGCTCCGAGCGCTTGGCCTGATGCCTGGTGATGTTAACGCAGATGTTAAAGACGATGTTAAAGGCGGCGCTTCGGAACGACCCCCGAGGACATCGCCGACTGAGCCTGCAGCAGCTGCCCAGAGCCTCGAAGGTGAGTGGGAGCCGGCCGGTTTCGACCTCTCCCAGGCGCTATCCCACAAGGACCCCAAAGACTTCCTGCTCGCGGTGATGAACGACCTAGGCACCGAGGCCAAGCTGCGCGTGGACGCAGCTAAGGCCCTGATGCCTTTCGTCCACCCCCGGAAAGGGGAGAGTGGCAAGAAGGAGCAGGCTAAAGATAAGGCTGCCGAGGCGGCCGCTGGTAAGTTCGGCGCCCGTCGTGGCCCACTGCGATCGGTGAAGTGATGGATTGGACAACGGCATGCCCTGACTGGGAGCGACGCATCGTTGCGCGCCAAAGCCTGATCCCGTTCGACCCGCTGTTCCCAACTGAGGCTGAGGAGGCCTTGGAAGTGTTCGGGGCGCTGCGCATGGTTGATGCCACCGGCAGCCCGCTCATGTCCGAGACGGTGCGTGACTGGGTGAACCAGTTTGTCGCAGCGATCTTCGGCGCCTACGACCCGGACGAGGGGCGTCGCCTGGTCAGCGAGTTCATGCTGCTGATCAGCAAGAAGAACGGCAAGTCGACGATCGCTGCCGGCATCATGCTGACGGCGCTGATCCTCAACTGGCGACCATCGGGCGAGTTCATCATCCTGGCGCCGACCAAGGAGATTGCCGATAACTCCTACATCCCCATCCGCGACATGGTGCGGGCCGATGACGAGCTGTCGGCGCTGCTCAAGGTTCAGGACCACATCCGCACGGTGACGCACCATCAGACCAACGCGACCTTGAAGGTGGTGGCGGCCGATAGTGAGACAGTGTCGGGCAAGAAGGCTATTGGCGTTTTCGTCGACGAACTGTGGGTGTTCGGCAAGCGGAACAATGCAGAGGCGATGCTTCGCGAGGCAACGGGTGGCCTGGCATCGCGCCCCGAGGGCTTCATCATCTGGGCCACAACCCAGTCCGATGCACCGCCGGCCGGTGTGTTCCGGCAAAAGCTGATGTATGCCCGCAAGGTTAGGGATGGCGAGATCGTCGACAAATCGTTCCTGCCGGTGCTGTACGAGTTCCCGAAGGCGCTGCTCGACGCAGGCGCGCATCGGGACTTTTCCAACGCCTACATCACCAACCCCAACCTGGGGCTGTCGGTTGATGAACCGTTCATCGAGCGCGGCTATGCCCAAGCCCAGATGGATGGTGAAGAATCGTTCCGCGGCTTCCTGGCCAAGCACCTTAACGTTGAGATCGGCCTGGCGCTCCTCTCGGATCGCTGGGCCGGCGCTGACTACTGGGAGCGGCAGGCATCGGATGACTGCCGTACGCTGGAGGACTTGATCGAGCGGTGCGAGGTGATCGACATCGGCATCGACGGCGGTGGCCTTGATGACCTGCTCGGCCTTGCCGCAGTGGGCCGTGAGCGCGATAGCCGCCGGTGGCTTACTTGGACGCATGCCTGGGCTCACCCCTCGGTGCTGGAGCGGCGCAAGGCTGAGGCGCCGCGCATCCGCGACTTCGCCAACGATGGTCACCTGACCCTGGTCGAGCGCATCGGCGACGATGTGGATCAAGTTGCCGACCTGGTCGCCCAGGTGGAAGAAGCCGGCCTCCTCGATCAGGTTGGACTCGACCCTGTTGGAATCGGCGCGATTCTCGATGCCCTGGAGGCCCGAGGCATCCCCCGAGAAAAGATCGGGGGCGTGAAGCAGGGCTACACCCTGGGCGGCGCGATCAAGACCGCCGAGCGCAAGCTGGCAGAGGGTGGCCTGTGGCATGGCGGTCAGCCATTGATGGCCTGGTGCTGCGGCAACGCACGGGTCGAGCCTCGCGGCAATGCAATCCTCATCACCAAACAGGCAAGCGGCTCAGCAAAGATCGACCCGCTGATGGCGCTGTTCAACGCCGTGACGCTTATCGCCCTGAACCCAGAGGCGCAGGGCGGCATGGCTGACTATCTCGAAAACGGGTTCTTCGAACTCATAGGCTGACCATGGCATTCAAATGGTACAACCCCGCGACATGGGGCTTCTTCGGTTATACCGACCCGGCCACGGGCGACTATGTCGAGGTTGACCTTGAGGTGGGCGGCAAGCGCACCAAGGCTGGCGTGCGGGTATCCGCGAAAACCGCTCTTTCGATCAGCATGGTCTGGTCATGCGTCAAGATCCTGTCCGAGTCACTGAGCGGCCTGCCGCTCAAGCTATACGAGGACAAGGAGGGTGGCCGGACGCTTGTCACCGGCAACGACCGAATTCTCAAGCTGCTGCGCAAGCCGAATCCTTACATGACCATGCTGAACTTCCTCAAGTTCGTGGTTGTGAACATGGCGCTGCGTGGCAACGCCTTTGCCTTGATCGAGCGAAACATCCACGGCGATCCCATAGGTCTTGTTCCTCTGGATTGGCGTACGGTCAAGATCGACACCGAGGACGACTTGATCTACGTAGTCACGCCCAGCGCAGGCGATCCCTATCCGGTCTCGCCTGAGCACATGCTGCATTTCAAGTTGTTCAGCCTGGATGGCATCGTCGGTCTTTCGCCGATAGAGCACCAGGCCGAGACCATGGGCTTAGCGAAGGCAGGCCAGCAATGGTCTGCGCGGTTCATGCGTAAGGGCGGCTTCACTGGTGGCTATGTCATCTACGAGCAGTTTCTGACCAAGGCCCAGCAGGCTCAGGTGATGGAGAAGTTCCCTGACGTGCGCAAGGCCGATGCCGACGACATCGGCAAGATGGCCATCCTCCAAGGCAACCCGAAGATCGTGCCGGCCGGTATCAGCCAGAAGGATGCGCAGTTCATCGAGTCGCAGCAGTTTCAGGAAGAAGCCCTGGCCGGCATTTACGGCGTTCCGCTGTGGCTGGCCAACCGCGCCGGCAAGACCTCGATCATGGGCTCGAACCTTGAGCAGCAGCTCACCGGCTACATCACCTTCGGCCTCAAGCCCTACATCGATACGATCGAGGACGAGCTGAACGACAAGCTGTTCGGCTCAGGCCCACGCTTCGCTGAGTTCGTGGTCGAGGGGCTGCTGCGCGCTGACAGCGCCGGGCGAGCCGCCTACTTCCAGGCTGCCTTGGGTGGCTCGGGCGGCTCGGGCTGGCTGTCGATCGATGAGGTTCGCGAAAAAGAAAACTATGCGCCGCTGGGCGGCGACTACGCCCGGGTTACCCGGTGGGAGATGCAAAAAAATGGCGAACCTTGAAGTCCCGTTCGAGCTCAAGGCCGTAGACGATGCCGGCAACTTCGAAGGCTACGCCGCGGTGTTCAACAACGTCGACCTGGGCGACGACGTAATACTGCCAGGCGCCTTCACCCGGGTGAAGGCTACTCGCAGCGGCAAACTGAAGCTGGCCCTTTATCACGACCTGACGCGCCTGGTGGGGGCTGCAGATTACCGCCAGGACGACCACGGCCTGCTGCTCAAGGGGCAGGTAAACCTCAACGTCAGTTACGCCCGTGACGCGTACGAGCTGATGAAGGCCGAAGTGCTCGACAGCATGTCGATCGGCTTCAACACCATCAAGGCAGATTTCGAGGACCGCGCCGGCCGGCGCGTGCGCCTCATCAAGGAGGCCGAACTCTGGGAGGCGTCCTTCGTGCCATTCGGCATGAACCCCGAGGCGCATGTCCTCAGCGTCAAGTCGGACATCAGGCTTTTCGAGAAGGCCCTGCGCGAACGCATGGGCCTCTCGCAGAAGGAAGCGGCGGCAGTCGCTTCGCTCGGCTACACCGCGCTACGCCGTGATGGCGGGAGCGAGGCCACGGCGATCGTGGATGAGCTGAAAGAAATTCCCAACTTGTTCACCCAATATTTCGGAGTATCGCCATGAGCGAAGTGAAAGAACTGAAGGATTCCATCGAGCTGCAACTGAAGAACGGCTTTGATGGGTTGCAGAAAAAATACGATGCGGCCATGGAAGAGGTCGAGAAGGGCAACAAGGTCAGCACCGACCTGAAAAAGCTGATCGACGACCAGAAGGGCGAACTGCAAAAGGTGATCGACCAGGTCGTCGACCTGGAGCAGAAAGGCGTCAAGTTGCGCGGCCAGCCGGGCGAGGGCAAGAGCTTCATCGACATGATCAAGGGCGATGACAGCTACAAGGCCCTGTCTTCGAATTCGGCAAACCGCGCCGAGATCGAAGTCACCAAATCTGATCTGGCTGCCATGAAGGAAGTCAAGGTCACCAGCGCCGGGGTTGTCGCGCCGGTGTATGACACCACCATCCAGCCAGGCATTCGCCAAGAGCTGCGAATCCGCGACCTGCTCACCGCTATCCCGGTCACTGGCCAGAACTACACCTACTTCCGTGAAAAGCTGCATACCCGCGGCGCCGGCATGGTGGTAGAGGGCGGCACCAAGCCAACCAGCGACGTGACTTTCGAATCGGCAACCGATCGCGTCAAAAAGATCGCGGTCTGGATGCCAGTGACCGAAGAAGCGTTGGCCGACGTTCCCCAAATGCAGGGGTATATCCAGGAACTACTGCGCTACGACCTGAAGCTCGAAGAAGAAAACCAGATCCTCAAAGGGGATGGTACTGGCGAGAACCTGAACGGACTGATGACCCAGGCCACCATCTACGACGCTAACTTGACCAAAGCAGGCGATACCTCGATCGACATCGTGCGCCGCGGCATCTACCAGGTTCGTAAGCAATCGAAGCTGTCCGCCGATGGCGTTGTGATGAGCGAGCTCGATTGGATGAACATCGAGCTGCAAAAGGATGGAGAAAACCGCTACCTGTTCGCCAACCTGCAGGGCCTGGTCACTCCGATCCTCTGGGGTCGTCCTGTCATTACCTCGGACAGCATGGACGAGGGTGATGCAGACACTGGGGGTGAGTTTCTGATCGCCAACTTCGCCCGCGCTGCAATCCTCTTCGACCGCATGACCTATCTGTTCAAGATGGGTCTGATCAACGACATGTTCATCAAGAACATGATCGCGCTGCTGGCTGAAGAGCGTTTGGGCCTCGGCGTGCGTCGCAGGGAAGCGTTGGTCAAGGGCAGCTTTCCCAAGTAAGCCTGAGCCGTACCTAATCATCACAAAGCCGACATAGCGTCGGCTTTTTGTTTCTGGAGGCAGTATGCACATCAAAGCTCTGTGGGGTTTCGTCGGCAATGCCGAACTGCTGGGCGCCGACTCGGCCAAGGTCAAGCGTGGTCAGGAATTCGAGAAGGCCGACGACGAGTACGCCCATACGCTCTTGGGCAAAGGCCTGGCCGTTGAGCTGGATACCAACGGCAAGCCGAAGGTAACCAAGCCTAAGGAAGCCAAGCCCACGGCCCCGAAAGAGAGCAAGTAAATGATCGACTTGGCCAACGTGAAGATGCACCTGCGGGTCGACGGCGATGAAGAAGACGCCCTGATCGGCGGTTACGTCGAAGCGGCCAAGGCTCACGTCGAGCAGCACTGTGACCGCAAGCTGGTCGAGGTCGACCCGGTAGAGCCCGAAGAGATGGGCCTGACGCGTGATGTCGAGCAGGCAATCCTGCTGCTGGTCGGGCACTGGTATGCCAACCGGGAGGCTGTGGCCGTCGGCACCATCGCCACGGCCATGCCCCTCGCAGTCGAAAGACTGCTCTGGTACAGGAAGCGCTTCTGATGAGAGCTGGACCAATGCGGCATCGATTGAAGCTGGACAAGCCTCATAAAGTGCAGAACGACACCGGTGGCTTTGATGATGATTGGCTCGACATGGGCGAGATCTGGGCAGAGGTGGCCATGCCTACCGGCCGCGTCTCGCCGGTGGCCGAGCAACTGCAAGCGGTGATCAGTGCCGAGATCCGCACTAGACCCAGATCGGACATAGCCGCTGGCTGGCGGATGACCGACAAGCGGTCGGGCGTGTCCTACAAGGTCGAGGCTCCGCTACTCAACAACGAACGGGACATGCTGCGGCTGTTGTGCTCCAGCGTCCCAAACCCATGAGGTGAATCATGAAAATTCAAGCACTCGGCCCGCTGACAGGCGCCTCTGGCGAGCGTGAGAAGGGCGAGCTCTTCGAGCTTAAGAAAGAAGACGCTGAGGCCCTGATTGCCCGGGGCTGGGCAGTGGCAATTGTTGAGCCGCCCACCCCTGACGCAAAACCGGCAAAGGCCGCCCAGGTTAAGGAGTAGGGCCATGGCTCGGCGGTCCAGGCTGACGGGCAACATCAAGCTTCGCCGGACGCTCCGCAACATCCACAAAACCATGGATAACGAGCTGAAGCCAGCCATGGAAAAGGCGGCGGCTCGCGTGCTGCAGACTATGCAGCAGCTGATACCCAAGGACACAGGCGCAGCTGCTTCGGCGCTGAAGGCCTACGTCGCGCCGAGTGGCCTGGATGCCCAGATTGGCATCCGCGGGAAGCGTGACAACCGGCGATTCTTCTATCTCCGCTTCCTGGAGTACGGCACCAAGGGGTACACCGGGACCCTCTATCAGCGTGCAGACATTGACGCTATTGGCGGGGTGCACACCAACAACCGCGACAAGTCGAAGCTCCGGGGCCGACGCAACGCGTTGAGGCAGCGAGACACCAAGAACAAGTCCGACGGCAAGAATTTCTTCGGTAAGTACCCGGATATCCCGGCCAGACCAGCCCATCCATGGCTCAGGCCCTCGATTCAGGTAAACCGTGAATATGTCCTGGCCGACTTGGAAGAAGCCGTAAGGCGGACGTTGAGCCGCGCAAGCCAGGGGGCCGGCAATGGCTGATCCTTCAATTGCTCTACAGAAGGCGATCTTCGCCAGGCTCAAGGCCGAAGTCAGCTGTCCGATCTACGATGGCGCCGACATGAACACGGCCAAGCCCTACGTCTCGATTGACCGGGAGATTGCGACAAACACCCGGCCGATCTCCGGGCGCAAGCGTGAGCACCGCTTGATATACCTCTCGGTTTGGTCCGACAAGGTTGGCCAGGCAGAGGTTAAGCGCATCAACGGCGAGATAATCGCCGCCCTCGATGAGCGCCCGCTGCCGCTGGAGGTGGGTCGTGCTGTATCTGTACGAGTCGAGCAAGCAGACGCCCAGCGCGACGCTGACGGCGTCACCTACCAAGGTGCGGTCACCATCCGCGTGATCACCACCCACTGAATCACCTACCGGCCGCGCCGCGGCTTCTATCCAATGTGGCTTTGGAGGAATACCCATGCCTGCAGCAGACAATTTGAACACAGCCGCCGGCTGCCGACTCTTCATCGGCGGGAAAACCGGCGCGGACACCGAGACCGACTACAAAGCCGACACCTATGTCGAAGTGGGCGAGATCGAGGACCTTGGCGAATTCGGCGACACCTTCAGCAGCGTAAACTTCACCTCGCTGAAAGACGGTCGCGTGCGAAAGTACAAGGGCACCGCTGACGCCGGAGACCTGACCGTCACTGTCGGCATGGACAGTGGTGATGCCGGGCAGCGCGCAGTCAAGACCGCGCACAAGGACCGCAGCAAGGGCGACTACAACGTCAAGATCACCCTGAATGACGGTGACCCGACCGCAACCCCGGTTATCAACCCGACCACCTTCTACATGCGCGTCAAGGTAATGAATAACACCGTTGCACCAGGTGCTGCTGACAACGTGGTGCGCCGCAACATCACCATGGGCATCAACTCCGACGTGCTGGAAATTCCAGCCGCCGCCGCTGCTTGATAGGGGGCTTCAGTGAGCAAAACTCTGCACGGTACTACTGAGGTCACCGTAGGCGGCCGAGTGCTTATCTTGTCGCCAACGCTCAGGGCGGTACGCACCATCGAGGCCTACTTCGGTGGGCTCCGAGGCGCGTCGGAGCGACTGCGTGCTGTAGGCGTTGATGCTGTCGCCGTCGTCTTCGCTGCCGGCTCCGGGATGGAAGACAAGGGCGCCGTCGAAGAACTTGCCGAGGAGATCTGGCAGCAGGGCGTTGCTGACCTGGTGCCAGCTGCGACGGCCTTCCTTTATGCGCTTTACAACCCACGGGGCGGTGACCCGGGAAAGCCGCCGGCACCGACGGGGTCAGCGCCGTAGAGAACGGGAGCTACGTCGACCGGATGTTCTCCGTCGCCGTAGGTTGGCTGGGCTGGTCGCCCCAGGTTGCCTGGACCACGCCGCTTCCCGAGCTGTTTTTGGCCATGGATGCCAAGGTCGAGTGGGCCCGCATGACGCATCCATTTGCTGTCAGCTCGAAACCGGAGGGGCAAGGATCGAAGTCGAAGTCTTCGAATGTCGCCGAGAAAATTCGGCAGGCGTTGTCTGGCCGAAGGGCACAGTGACGTTTTTGCCCATCTTCACCTGTGACGACATTTTTGTTGGCGTTGATCATCGATGGTAGATTTGCGCCAACCACAGGGAGAGCCGCATGAAACGTGTAATGTTGGTAATGGCAATGGGAGTTGGAGTCCTTTCTGGATGTAAGTCGCCTGAGGACAAGATGGTCTCGGTTTGCACAGATATTGCAAAAATGTCTGTCGCTGATCCTTCTTCATTGGTGGTTAATTCCGGGTCTGTTGTTCAGGCCATCCCTACAAAAGAAAGTTTGCTTAGGTTCGCCTCATTGGATTTCGATGGTGAGCTAACTGGCGCTAGTAAGGATTGGTACGATATTCAAGTAAAAGAACTTGATAAGCTTAAAGAAAGCTATGCGAGTATTGATTATACGGATAAGTCTTCTTTGGCTCGAAGGGGGCAGGCAATTTGTTGGTTTATGGATAGGGGGAAAGGACCTGTTCTAGGCTCCGTATCAGTTGCCGGGAAAAGCTATTCGGGTACCGATTTGTTAATGGTTTTTGTCAGCAATTCAAGGCCTAAGTATTTGAGCTCGTCTAACGCGATCGAATAGCCAGACGCGCATTAATTTTTAAGCCGATCTGTATACAGCCCGCTAGCGCGGGCTTTTTGTTGAGGCAAATATGGCTGAAACCGATATTCAGGGTATGCTGGTCAGGATTGAGGCAACCACGGCTCAGCTCCGGCAAGAGATGGCTCGCGCTGAGTCCAGCGTGTCCCAAACCAGTGGGAAAATCGACAGCAGCCTAAAGCAGGTGGATGAAGCGTTCGATAGGGTTGAGGCCAATTCGATTGCTCTGCGGGAGGGGGTGGGGCGTGCCTTCAATGGCATTGGACTCGCCGCCGCGGGTGCTGTTGCTGGCTTGGTGGCGTTGACCACATCCACTCTTAGCTATGCCCAAGAAGTTCAGAATCTCGCCAGTCTCTCCAACACTTCTGTCGAGGACTTCCAGCGTCTCGCAGTAGGCGCGAAGACCGTAGGTGTCGAACAGGAAAAGCTCGCTGACATTTACAAGGACACTACTGATCGCGTCGGGGAGTTTATTTCTCGTGGCGGCGGGGAACTGCAAGACTTCTTCAAGGAGATCGCCCCGCAGGTGGGGGTGACTGTTGAGAGTTTCAAAAACCTCTCCGGCCCTGAGGCCCTGCAGCTGTATTACACGTCGCTGGAAAAGGCGGGGGCCAGCCAGCAGCAGATCACCAGCTACATGGAGCAGATGGCCGACGAGGCGACTGCTCTTGTTCCACTGCTCAAAAACTCCGGCCAAGGCTTCAAGGATGCTGGTGAACATGCGGACGAAACTGGCGCAATCATCTCTGCTTTCGACATTGGCCAGATGGTGAAGCTGAACAAGTCCGTTCATGACTTAGAAAATTCATGGAGCGGCGCGAGCCATCAGTTGGTTGCAGGACTTGTTCCAGGCATTGAAAGTGTAACCAGCATGCTCCAGGGCATGACAGACAATGGCACTTCTAAAGCTTTAGGCCAAGCCATCGCGTTCCTTGCTGACAACGTGAACATCCTGCTTGGCGTGATCGGTACAAAGCTGACTGCAAGCTTTATCGGCTATGTAGCTGCGCTGGGCAAGGGTATCTACTCAACGGTTGAGGCTACTCGAGCGACAAATGCCCAGGCTCAAGCCGCGCTCATGGCGGCCAAAGCTGATCAGATCGCAGCAGCTTCGGCGGTAGCCCGCGCACAGAAGGAGGCTGATGCTGCTCGGGGGACCGCCGTTCAGACGGCGTTGTCTCTTGAGCTCGCGCAGGCCAGGATGGCAGAAACAGCAGCGACTGCCCGCCTTGGTGCGGCCCAAGCAGCAGTGAAAGCTTCGTCGGGCGTGCTAATGACCGTTCTCGGTGGTCCCGCAGGCCTAGCTGCTTTGGCTGTCGGCGCCGGTATCGCCTTCCTGACCATGGGCAGCAATGCCCAGTCGGCTGGGGCAGATCTCGATGACCTGAAAAGGCCAATCGAGGAACTGCGCAAGGCATTTCGAGAGTTGGACAAGGATCAGCGCGGAGCTGCGCTGGTCGGCGCAATGCGCTTGCAGGAACAAGCAGCCGCCGATGCCGATAAGTCCTACCAGGACTTTCTCATCACGGTAAAGAGGGGTGTGGGATCAACAGTCGCCGCTCGTATTTCCGGCGAGGCAGACGAAGCACGAAAGGCTGGAAAGGGCCTCTCCGAGTGGCTGGATGATCTCGGTAAGCGCTTCAACATCCCGCAAGAAGCGATGCGCAGCATGCGCGAAGCTGCTGGCAGTTATTCGACCCTGAGCCAGAGCGCGCGCAAAGCTGGTGAGCGTGTTTCGCTTTACAACAAAGAGATGGACAGCAAGGCCGAGTCAACCAATGGCGCCGGTGGTGCTGACGCCAAGGCTACATCGGCCGGCCAGACTTACCTGGACACGCTGGACAAGCAGCTGGCCACCCTGAAGGACAAGACGGCCGCCGAGGCCGCAGAGCGCTTCATTACGGACAACAAGATCAAGTCCGAGAGTGACTTGGCCAAGCAGATCCGAGATCGTGCCAAGGCGGTGGATGCTCAAAAGGAGGCCGATAAGGCTGCTAAGGCTGAAACAAAAGACGGAGCGTCCGCGCATTCGAAGTTGAACCAGCAGTTGAAAGAGGCGGAGACGGCCTATCAGCAACTGAAGAGAGCCTACGATCCTGTTGGGGCAGCTTCTGACGAATTTCAGAAGCAGACGAAGAATCTCGACCTGTTGCTAGCGCAGAAAAGGATCACCACTGAGGAATACGGCAAGGCTATAGGCGGCCTCGCTGAGCAGTTCAACAGCGCTGTTCAGGCATCCACTGGCCTTACGCAGGCCATGAAGTACCAGGCTGATCTCGAGCGTCAGCTGGCAATCGCTCGGCAGCAGGCCGACGCTGCAGCTGATGCGGTGGGCATGGGTGACAAGGCGGCGGATCGAGCCCAGGCCCGCCTGGCGCTGGAGCAGGACAACAACAATAAAATTCTGGCCCTGCGGGATGAGTTGGCCACCGCATCCACCGAGAAGCAGCGTCAGGAGCTGGAGAAGCAGATTGCTCTCCGACAAGAGTATGGAGACAAGCTGGTGCAGGCGCAGCAGGATGGATTCAGGAAGATCGATGCCGCGCAGGCTGAGTGGAGCAACGGAGCTACTTCGGCATGGGCCAACTACCGCGACAGCGCTGCTGACGTTGCCGGCCAGACCCGTGACCTGTTTAGCAACATGTTCAGCGGTGCTGAGGATGCGCTCACGCAGTTTGTGAAGACCGGAAAAATGTCGTTCAAGGACTTCGCCGACTCCGTAATCGAGGACCTGATCCGCATCCAGGTACGAAAGGCCATGGTGGGCTTTCTGGGTACCGCCTTCAGCTTCCTCGGCGGCGGCAGTGCAGCGCTGGGGGAGGGGAGCATGACAGGGTTCAGCGAGGTCATTCCCAACGCTAAAGGCGGGGTATATGACTCACCCAGCTTGTCCTCGTTCTCCAACCAAGTGCACGACAGCCCGCAGATGTTCGCCTTTGCAAAGGGCGCTGGCATATTCGCCGAGGCCGGGCCGGAGGCAATCATGCCGCTGGCGCGCGGGCCGGACGGCTCACTTGGCGTGGTGGCGATGAATTCCGGCGGTGACAGCGGAGCATCGTCGTTTTCCTTCGGCGACATCACTCAGCACTTCCACTTCAGTGGTGGGGCTGGCTCGCTTTCCAAGGAAGACATCCGCCAGGCGGCACAGGACGGCGCAAAGGGTGGTTACGAGCTGATGCTGCGAGACTTCAAGACCAACGGCGCCGGGCGGCAGATGCTGCAGCGGCGGTAACCATGCTAGGCCCGCTTCGGCGGGCTTTCTTTTTGGAGTGACCCAATGGCGGAGGAATGGCCGGAGGACCTGGAACCCACCGAGGTCACCTGGGGCGTCGTCTACAACAACCGGGGGTTCACTTCCTCGCTGTCGAACGCCCAGCAGATCGTGGCGCAGCCTGGTTCGTACTGGAAGTGCACCATGACGTTCGGCGTGCTGTATGAGGAGGATGAGCGCGAGTTGACCTCGCTGCTGGGTCGCCTACACGGCATGTTCGGCACGGTGAATATTCCGTATCTCACCCGGGCCCGCACGGACAACATCGGCGCACCGACTGTGGCAGTCGCCAATGCCCAGGCGAGCGTCATGCAGCTGCAGGGCATGCTGGCCAGCCGCAGGGTGTTCAGCCGTGGCGACCTCATCACCATCAGCGGCGAGATGTTTGAAGTGGTCGAAAACGCCTCATCTGACGCTGCCGGCAAGGCGCTGATTACGGTGAACAAGCGGATTCGCAAAGTGATCCCGGCTGGTAGACCGGTCGAGTACCAGAACCCCTACTGCGAGATGCGCCGCGTGGACGACACCAACGAGTGGACAACCCAGCCGGTGGTGTCGAACTCAACCCTTCAATTCCGCGAGGCATTCTGATGGCCAATGGCGTATTCCCATTCAGCCAAACCGTCGTCGACATCATCGCCAAAGGCAACTTCATGGCGGTCTACGCCTGCCAGCTCGACTTCCCCGACGGCATGGTCTTCGCGCACACCGGTACCGGTGACCTGGTAATCGACGGTATCACCTACCAGGGCGTCGGCAGCTTCGGTGCGGTAGGCCAGTCGCAGGAAAGCAGCAACTCGGGCTCGCCCATGTCCGTGGATCTGACGCTTAACGGCCTGGACAGGCAGATCATCACCGAAACGTCGCTCAAGGGCTGCCGGGGGCGCAACGGCAAGCTCATGTTTGTCGTGTTCGACCAGGACGGTACCTATGCCGCCGACATTCTGTTCAGCGGCCGCATGGATGCCGCCAGGTTCGCCTACGCGGGCAACGGCGAGGAGGGCAACAGCATCACGGTTCCTCTCATCGACCGCATGGCCGAATGGAACCGGACCGGTACCGAGCGCTGGACCGACGAGAACCACCGTGCGCGCCGGCAGGACGACCGCTTCTTCTTCGCCATCGCGCAGATTGCCGACTGGCCAATTTACTGGGGCGCCTCCAAGGACGCGCCGAAGTTCACCTACGAGACATAACCATGCGAAAGCGCGATTGGACGACACAGCTTGCCAACACGATCAAGGCCGCCATCGAGCGGCCTTTTTCATGGGGCGAGTTTGACTGCTGCCTGTTTGCGGCCGACTGCGCAATCGCGGTGTGCAGTGTCGATCCTGCCGAGGCCTACCGGGGTAACTACTCATCCGAGGCTGGCGCTAAGCGCTTGCTCAAGAAGGTGCACGGCTCGCTGGAGGGTGCATGGGACGCCTGCTTTGCGCGGGTGCAGCCAGGCCTGATCCAGAGGGGCGATGTTGCACTGTATGACGGACCTAACGGCCGGGGCGTGGCGGTGTTCTGGGCAGATGAATTCTGGTCGGTATCCCCCGATGGGGTGTGCCGTATCGAGTGTGAGCCGTTGACGGTGTGGAGAGTTGAATGAGTTCAGCAGTCAGCAAGATTGCCCAGATCGCTGTGGGCGCGGTCATTGGCTTCGCTCAGGGCGGTCCGTGGGGGGCACTCGCAGGTGCAGCACTGGCGTTCTACGTCTCGTCACAGCAGGACAATCTCGACACCGGGTCGCTGCGCACCAATGAACCCTCCAGCCAAACCCTACGCTCGTCGAAGGCGGCTGCCCGCTATGTGCTGGGACGTGTCAGCACCGGGGGTGTTTTGGCCTGGGGGCAGGAGCAAGCCGGGGATCAGCGAGACGGCGAATGGCTGCACATGGTTTATGTGCTGTCGGAGGGGGAGGTCGATGCGCTGGAGGAAATCTTCCTGGGCGAGGAGGTCATCCAGACTTACGGTGAATACGCTAGCTACGAACTGGTCAGCAACCCGACTCAGGTGAACACCTTCCTGAAGGCCAACAGCCCGGACTGGCGTGACACCCAGATCGGCCGTGGCCTGTCATTTGTGCGCGTGTCGTTCAAGTACAGCGCCGAGAAGTACCCCTCGGGCATTCCGGACGTTCGCTTCGTGCTCCGTGGGCGGCGGGACATCTACGACCCCCGCACCCGCGCCACGGGCTACAGCGAAAATACCGCGCTGCATATCCTCTGGTTCCTGCGCAACCGGTGTGGCGTGCCGGATGATGAGATCGTGTTTTCCAGCTTCGCCAACAGTGCCAGTGTGTGCGACGAGATGTTGGCCAACGCCGACGGTAGCACCTCGGCGCGGTACCGGTCGGGCTGTGTCATCGGCGCCGATGAGTCGCGCACTCAGGTGATGCAGAAGCTGGAAGCGGCTTGCGGCGGCAAGCTGATTCGCGTTGGCGGCCGTTGGATGCTGCAGGTCGGCGCCTACTATGGCCCGTACGACTTCGAAATCACCGAAGACATGGTAGTCGGCACCGTTACCGGTAGCACAGAACCGGCCAACGACTCGGCGATCAACACCGTGCGCGGTACCTTCCTTGACCCGTCGCAGGCCTGGGCTGAGACCGACTACCCCGAGGTGTCGGTCAGCGAGTGGGTGGTGGCCGACGGCGGCGAGGCGGCGGAAACCCTGTCGTTCTCCTACGTCAGCAACCCGTATCAGGCCCAGCGCCTGGCCAACATCGAGCTGCGTCGCCGGCGCGCGGGTGGCACCTTGTCGATCCCCATGAACTTCATGGGTTACAACTGCCGTCCAGGCCGCTCGGTGAAGGTCAGCCTGCCGTCGCTGAACATCGTCGGCGAATTCATCGTCACCGACTGGTCGATGAGTGCAGACAGCGGATGCAACGTGTCGGTGGCGCAGAACGAGCCGGCGATCTTCGACGACGCCGTGGGCCAGCCGTACAACCCGATCGGCTTCATCAGCATGCCAACCGGTGGCCTGGGAAGTCCTACCGGGCTGACCTGGTCGACGGAGGACAACGCCGAGGTCGTGCAAGGCACCTTGTCTTGGCTGCCGCCGTACGGTGTGGTCACCGGCTACGCCGTCACCGTGCGCCAGGGCTCGGCCGCAGTGCAGGCGCAGCAGGTCCCAGCTACGACGCTCAAGCTTCCATTGTCTGGGCTCCCGTCCGGCAACTACACCATGAGCGTGGCTGCCATGGGCCCACTGACCCGCTCAGGCGAGGCGAGCATCACGGTCAACATCGACGGGCCGCCGGTACCGGAGGCGTGTGTGGTGCAGGCCACCATCGACACCATCACGCTGTACCCGAGCAACACGCTGCACGGCCTGAATGGCGGCACCTACGAGTACTTCTATTCAACCGATCCGCAGGCCACCCAGGGCGAATATCTGGGACAGGGTCTGACGCTGAGCCACACAGGCCTGGCCTTTGCGACCAATTACGCCTACTTCATCCGCTCCAAGAACGCCTACGGCGTCAGCGCCTTCTTGAAGGTGGTGGCCTCCACGTCGACCGATGTGAAGACCATGCTCGATGCGCTCAAGGACAAGGTCGAAGGTGGCCAGTTGGCCCCGGCCCTACGCCAAGAGATTTCGTTGATCTCGGGCCCGCCTACTCAGGTCGGCTCGGTTGCCCAGCGGATCGCTGTTGAAGCAACAGCGCGCGGGCAGCAGATTGCAGCCGAGGCGACGGCTCGCGGCCAGGCCATTGCGGCTGAAACATCGGCCCGTAACCAGGCGATCGCAGCGGAGGTGGTGGACCGCAACAAGGCGATCGCCGTCGAAACTCAGGCGCGCACCAAGGCGATCAGCGATGAGTCCGCTGCCCGTGCCCAAGGGTTGCTGGCCGAGGCCCAGGCGCGCGGCGCGGCGATCACCAGCGAAGCGCAGGCCCGTCAGTCGGCTGACAGCGCACTTGGCCAGCGCATCGATACAGTCACCGCATCGACCGGTAACAACGCCTCGGCCATTCAGACCGAGATCACTGCTCGCACAAATGCGGACAATGCCCTTGGCCAGCGGATCGACACCGTGGCTGCCAGCACTGCATCGAACTCGGCCGCGATCGGTAACGAGGTTACGGCCCGGACGACCGCCGACACTGCCCTGGCTTCACAGATCGCCACTCTGCGCGCCGAGTCGGGCGGGTTCGACTCGACACTGAATTACGGCTTTGCCTCGACCGTTGAGGGCTGGTCTGGCACTCGCTGCACGCTCACCGTCGAGAATGGTCGGCTGATCGTGACCAACGACAGCGCTGGGGCTTACCTCAATTCGCCGCTGGTGGCGATCAAGGGGCGTGACCATGACCGCATCCGCTGCCGGATCACCCGGCGTGCGGGTACCGGTTGGACTGGCCAGGTGTCCTACACCACGGCGGCGCACGGCTCTTCGACCGCCTACAACAAGGTGCTGCCGAATCCGGGACTGGCGGTGGGCCAGTCCACGGTGCTCGAGTGGGACATGTCGCAGCTGACCAATGGCGGCAGCGACTGGTCGGACAGCACGATCACCAGGTTCTACCTGTGGATCAGCGGCACTGCGGGTGATGCCTTCGAAATCGACTGGATCGCTGTTGGCCAGATCGCGCCGTCGGCGTCGGTCGCTT
>Ga0213825_1000391_pt1 | contig 32442 bp, 26 predicted proteins | sample MC6MC0900MG_FD_179896 | JGI IMG/M metagenome (GOLD analysis project Ga0213825, IMG submission 179896) | Enriched soil aggregate microbial communities from Iowa State University, Ames, United States - MC6-MC0900-MG | ecosystem: Environmental > Terrestrial > Soil > Unclassified | place: USA: Iowa...
AATCTGGTAATCCTTCACCATCCGGAGCACATACTTAGCTTCCTCTACCGCCGTCTGCGTATCAAGAGCCTGCGTGTAGAAAAACACGCCGGTCTTAAGCCCGCCTGATGCTGCGCCTGCCATATTGATAGAATAATAAGGATCCATGTCATTAAGATAACCGATCCGCACCATGGCAAAAGAAATACCATCCTGAGCCACTTTCTTCCAGTCGATCCCGCCGGTTAATCCATTCTGACGGTTCTGGTACTTTGATACGGTAATTCCTTTTTCCAGCGCGCCTGCGATGGGAATGCCTGAGGCATCCACATATTGTCCGTTTTCCAACTTCCACGCTTCCGCAGAAAATCCATCCTTTGGCACAGCCGTGGCTTTTAAAGTCATAAGGCCGGCTGCAAGGCATAAGGCTATTCTTAGTTTTGTATTCTTATTCATCATTTCCTCTTTCCTGTCCATGCTTTCCAGGTATACGAAATACCACCAGGATGATTTAATCCGATCCCCTTCGGAACGCTTTTATATCATGAATCAATGTTTTCACGCTGTTAATAAAAGAGTCAAAGGCTCCAAATTCATATAGATTTAAAAACAGCATGCCAATTGGCACCGCCAAAATCATACCGGCAATCCCGCTGATCTTAAATCCCAAATATAAAAACAGCAGTGTCATGAGGGGGTCTAGCCCCATGGTATCCCCTACGATCTTTGGCTGAATGACCTGCCTTAGTACCAGGGTCAGAACATAGATGATCAGCAGACCGACACCAAAGGCATACTCACCGGCAACAAGGCGGATCAATGCCCATGGAATCAGAATGGTACCGGTTCCTAAAATCGGCAGAAAGTCAAGAATCGCTATGATAACAGCAAGAAGCAGCGCATAATTTACTCCCAATACCAGAAATCCCGCCGCCAGTACCACGGCAATAATAAACATGATTTTAAACTGGGCAAGAAAATAACCGCTGACCAAACGCTTTGCATCTTCTTTAAGATACTGGTAATACTTGGTTCCGCCTTCCGGAATATACCGGCGAAGCACATCCATAATCCTATCCCGATCCACAATAAACAGGTAGGAGGAAAAAATCGTAACTATGGTATAAACCAGGGCGCCAGGAATGCTCTTTACTACATTTCCCGCCACCGTCACCGTAGGAGAAGCGATCTTTTGAACCATCACATTTAAATATTCTCCCATATGGGTAAAAAACTGATTTACGGAATCCTGTATGTTCTGAGGCAAAAACTGCAAAAGCCTTTCTACCTGCAAAAGCAGCTTCTGGGTCTCAATCCAGGCAGATTCATAATACTTGGGAATATCTCTTGCAAATCCGGCCGCCTCATAAACCAGCTTAGAGATCAGGAAATAAAGCACAGTGATAATAAGGGCCAGCACTGCAACCACAATAAGCACAGAACTATGTTTCCTAACGATCTTTAGGCGTTTCTCCAGGAAGCGCACCAGAGGATTTGCAATGACGGCAATAATCCAGCCAATAACAAAGGGAAGGAAGAAATTTAAAATCCTCGGTCCCCACACACAAATTAAGTATATAAACAAAATTGGTATAACAATATTGAGAATCAATCTGCAATACTTTCTAACTTTTTCCATTTTAATCACCCATTTATATGATACTCTTTAAATGTCCTTCTGGCAAACGAAAAAAATCTAAAGAAATTCTTTTAAAAAGATGTATAACGCCTCCATCTCTTCATCCGTTCCTATGGAAATACGCAAGTAATTGTCAAGCCTTGGCTGTTTAAAATACCGGACATAAATATTATTTTCCCGGAGAGCTTTGTATAACTCTTCTGCCCTGCGTTCTTTATGAGAGGCAAAGATGAAGTTTGCCATAGAATCCGGGAACGTAAATCCCAGCTCCCCAAGTCTTTTTTTCGCCTGTTCCCTTGTATATATGATCTTATCCAGGGTTTCCTTAAAATATTTATCATCTTCAAGTGCTTTTGCTCCCAAAACCAGGGAAGGAATATTCATGGTATAGGAATTATAAGAATATTTCACATCATTTAACGCACGGATCAGATCCGGATGTCCGTAAGCACATCCGATTCTCATTCCAGCCATGGAACGGGATTTGCTAAAGGTCTGCACAACCAGGAGATTATCATATTTTTCAGTCAGTTTTATTCCGCTTTCTCCGCCGAAATCAATGTAGGCTTCATCAAGAATCACCACTGACTCCTGGTTATGGGCTATGATATCCTCTACTTCGGAAAGAGGCATAAGAAGACCGGTGGGGGCATTGGGGTTCGGGAATATGATTCCCCCATTTTCCCTGTAATAATCTTCCTTACGGATACAAAAGTCATCGTCAAGAACAGGTGTTTCATACGGAATCCGGAATAAATCCGCCCAAACCTTGTAAAAGGAATAGCTCACATCAGGAAACAGGATAGGTTTCCTGGAATTGAAAAAGGTCATAAAAGCTACTGCAATTACATCGTCAGATCCTACCCCTACGAAAATCCGGTCCTCTTCTACCCCATAAGTGATTGAAAGGGCCTTAATAAGAACTGTTGCAGCCGGATCCGGATATTTGCGAAACCAGTCGCAGTCCATCTGGGCCAAAGCCTGCTTTACACCAGGAGACGGCGGATAGGGGTTTTCATTGGTATTTAACTTAATTAACTTCTCTCCCTTTGGCTGCTCTCCTGGTACATAGGGGGCAACCCTTCGGATGTTGGCTTCCCATGGCTTCATTATGCTTCCTCCCTTTTTCCTGTAAGTCCATACTCTTCTGCTATCTTCTTAAATGCAGGAAGAGAACGTTCAATCTGCTCATAGGAAACACAATATGCGATCCTTACATAGCCCGGACACGCAAAGGAAGATCCAGGCACCAAAAGCACCCGATGCTCTTTGCAGGACTGGCAAAATGCCTTATCATCAACAGGAGATTTTACAAATAAGTAAAAAGCTCCTTCCGGCTTAATGCAGTCAAACCCATATTCCTTTAAACTGTTGTAGAGAAGCTCCCTGTTCCTGTCATAGGCTTTTAAATTTACTTGGCTATCCACGCAGCGGACGATCACCCGCTGCATAAGGGAAGGCGCATTGACACAGCCCAGCACCCGGTTGGCAACAGCTGCTGCTGCTATGACCTTTGAGGAATCTTCCATTTCATCGGGAATTACCAGATATCCGATCCGTTCCCCAGGCAGGGATAAAGACTTGCTATAAGAATAGCAGACGATTGTATTATGATAAAGCGGTGTGACATAGGGAACCTCCACCCCGTCATAAGCCAGCTCCCGGTAAGGTTCATCAGAGATCAGCACAATCTGGGTACCAAGCTCTGTTTCCTTTTTCTTGAGAATTCCTGCAATCTCCCGGAGTGTCTCCGCAGAATAAACCACGCCCGTTGGATTATTAGGGGTATTGATGATCACTGCCTTTGTCTTGGGAGTGATGCGCTTTTCAAATTCTTTTAAATCAGGCTGAAAACTGGATGTATCCGGGGGCACTTCCACAAGCACGCCGTCATAATTCCGGACATAAGAACCGTATTCCATAAAATACGGTGCAAACACCAGCACTTCATCGCCGGGATCCAATATGGTTTTAAATATTACATTCATGCCGCTGGCCGCACCAACGGTCATAAGAATATTCTCCAGACGAAAATGAGTTCCAAACCGCCTGTTTAAGGACTGGGCTACCGCATCTCTCGTATCCTCAAATCCTGCATTGCTCATGTATCCATGGACGAAAGTGGTTTCTTCTTCCCTGATAATTTCAAGAATGGCCTGGTTTACTGCCGGGGGAGCCGGCACATTGGGATTTCCCAGGCTGAAATCATAGACATTCTCTCTGCCGTATACGGCAGCCATCTTCTTTCCTTCTTCAAACATGGCACGGATGGCGGAATTGTTTTCTACAAGGGGTCTCATCTTGTCTGCTATCATAATCTTATTCCTTTCTCTGAAATGATTTTATGTTCCTCATTGTATCACAAGAGCCGGAAGCGGTCTATTCTAATCTCATACTTTCTCTATCTGAACGCTTACCGGACTGTACCAGAGCCGATCTTGCCTTATCACAGCAATCTTCAAAATCTTTGTCCTGCGCCTCGATCATGGCAAAAGCGGCGTTAATCCAAAATAGAGGCTCCTTCTCATTTCCCATAAGTTCCTGGGTTAAAACTTTTGTAATCCGCTTTAGCTTTTGTTCCATATCGCTGCTCCGGATATTTTTGCACAGTACCATTGCTTCATGTACACCGTTTAAACAGATGATATCATCTTCCCTGAAAAAGCGCTTTAAGCATTCCACATAGGGAGCAAAAAACGGTTTCTCTGTCTTAAAGCCTTTTTTGCTTTTCCCTTCCGGCCCCTGGATCTCAAACAAAACCAGGGCAGAAGGCTGGAAGCGGCGCCGCATCACATAAGCCTCCATCATGGAAACGGCGGCATGGCGGTCGGGCAGCTTCTCAAAGGAAAGATCTCTTCCGGAAAGCCTCAGCACATCTCCCAGCATTTTCTGAGAGTCTTCAAGCTGTTGGCGCTGCTCCATCTGCTCCGTAGCATCCCTTACCGCTCCATAGTACAAACGGTGCTCGTCCTGCTCCCTTAAAAAGAATACGCGGATATGTACCCACATCAGTTCCCCGCTTAGACGGTACTGCCGGAAAATACCCTCCCCTCCCCGGATCGGGTTGCTGTATGCGTTCTCAAATATATTCAAAACCCAGTCTCTGTCATCTTTATAGATTCGGTTTAAGAGAAACCACCTTCGGTCCTCCATATCCGACGGATTATCCCCTGTTATGCGGTAATATTCCTGATTTACCCTGAGAACCTCGCACCGGTCCTCATGCACTTCATACAGGGCGATTGCCCCAAGCATGTTATTTAACATCGCCTCACTGGTGATGTTCTCATTAAATAAATCCTCCAGTTTCAGCTGCCCCAGCTGGCGGGCCTGAATCCCACCGTAATCTACGCAATCCTCCTGTATCAGGAGCTGCTCCGCCTCTTCCACCGGAAGCGGTTTATAATAATAATATCCCTGCCCGTAAATACAGCCGATATTTCTTAAAAAATCTACCTGATCCTTAGTCTCGACCCCTTCTGCGATGATCTTCATCTGCATGACCCTTGCCATTCTCACAATGGTCTCCAAAATCCCCATTCCCCGGCTCTGGCTGTTCTCATTCATATCCAGGAATTTGGTGTCGATCTTGATGACATCAACATTGACATCCTTAAGCATGTTAAGAGAGGAGTACCCGCTTCCAAAGTCATCCATAAACACCGGAAAGCCTGCCCTGCGCAGATCCTCCAGTACCCTTTGCATCTTATCATCATCCTCTGCATAGGCGCTTTCCGTTATCTCGATTTCTAAGTATCTTGGATCGATCTCATATCGCTCCACCAGTTCCTTAAATTTCTCAACAACATCAATGGCATAGATATCCATGCGGGACATATTAACAGAAATGGGGATCAGTTTTTTCCCGGCCTTGTCCCAGCTGTTTAACTGCCTGCATACCATCTCCCAGATATAAATATCCAAATAAGTAATAAACCCATTCTGTTCTAAAAGCGGTATGAACTCTCCTGGAGAAATCAGTCCGCGTAAGGGATGCCTCCATCTAACCAGAGATTCCAGACCGATGATCTTGCCTGTAAGCATATTGCATTGGGGCTGGACGTAAAAAATAAACTCTTTCTTTTCCAGGGCGCTTTGAATTTCTGAGAGAAAGATCTGATCATTTTCCATCTTCTGTTTCATGCCAGGATCATACCAGCCTATTCTCTTGGCATAATTGCCCTTTACGGAGTTCAGTGCGATCGCTGCTCTGTCATACATCATACTGACCGAAAGGCGGCGGTCCTCGATCCGGTAGACCCCAAATGCCGGAAGAAATCCTGCATTTCCGCCATATTGTCTGGCATAGTAATTGATCTCGCCTTCCAGGCTTTTCAATATGGATATGTCTTCCGGAAGGATGACAACAAAATCATCACCACCCATATACCCTGCTATGGAACTATGCAGCAGTTCCAAGGACTTCAAATATTTTCCGATCTTTATCAGGAAGCGGTCACCTTCCTCTTCCCCATACCATTCATTGAAAAGCTTAAAATGCTCAATGTCAATGGCCACCATAAAATACCTTGTGCCGGGTTGGTTTTTCAAAAGCTGTTCCGCTTTCTCAAAAAAAGGGCCGTAACGGAAAAGCCCTGTCATGGAATCTGTTTCTTCCCGCTTTTCCTTAAGTTTTTTCTTTTCTTCCTCTTCCTGTTTCCTTCTGCTGTCTATATCCTGGATATAACACATAATAATAGGGTCCGCACAATCCCCGCACCGGAACAAAACGGCAATCACTCTGATCCAGCAATAATTCCCGTCCACCATCAGCCTGCGGAATTCTCCCCTGATGATCCTTCCGCTTGCATGAAGACGCTCCAGTAAGGTAGGCCCATCCCAGAATTCCAAAAACTTCTCTCTGTCTTCCGGGTGGATCATGAAATCTGCTACCTCAAGACACATGGAATCCAACTGTCCTTCTATCTTTGGAATCCTGAATTTATCTTTCTGGTAAAACAGGATCCTATAAAAATTTGCTGCAATGTTCATTTCAAAAAGTTCATCATAAACAGTGTTGTCCGTCAGATGATAAAAAAGATTCTTATTCTTCTCATCCACCGGCCGGAACATGATAAGCTTGCATCCGTCGTGACCGGGCCAGTCAATTGTGCCTGAGGATACATCCATCCAAAGCTCTGAGGCAGAATTATATAATATCACATGCCCTGACTTTCCCCCTGTACCAGGACAGTCTTTACAGGGGGAAAGTCCTTTTCCGACCCCCTGAAAACAATACATTCCTTCTCTTAAATCCGGATAATATGATTTAGCCGCATTATTGAGATAAATGATTCTGTAATCCTGGTTAACTATGTAAATACCGGCTTCTTCATTTTCAGCCGACATAAGATTCATAAGCCCCCGCCTCTCCTGTATCACATTATCTGCGACCATATAAATTATTGTAATATTATAGTATGAAAAGTCTATTTCCGTCAACCAATTCAGACACACATCGTGAAAACAGGAACGGCACTTCAATCCTCCGTTAGAGCGTTTCCCTCATGCTCTGTATTTACGGTGATTGCCGTGCCGTTTTGCTAATCTTTATATTTATTACCGGAGAGCGCGCAGCTCCTCTGTCATCTCATGAGAAAGGGTGAATCTTCCTACGTAACCGACTTCCCCTGTCATCAGCACGCCGCCATCCGGTTCAATCTCCACTTCAAGCACGCCTCCCGGCATGTGCACGTACATCTTGGGATCTGTAAGCCCCATGCGGTATGCCGCACCGGCGGCCGCGCAGCCGCTGGTTCCTGATGCAAGGGTATATCCCGCTCCCCGCTCATAAATTTCAATTTCAATATTGGTCCTGTCCACAACCTTTAAAAGCTCTGTATTGATCTTTTCAGGAAAATAATCGGCTGTTTCCGAATGCTTTCCGATTCGGCAGGCCAATTCCTTTGATATGTCGTTCAGCCAGATGACGCAGTGAGGATTGCCAATGGTCACACAGGTGACCCGGTAAGGGATGCTTCCAAACATCATGGTCTCATTGAGTACCTCTCTCCTTGGCCCGGTAACAGGAATCTCATCGCTGTAAAAGCTTAATTTTCCCATGGAAACCTTTATTCTGGTCCCGGTCTCATTTAAGTACTGAATGGTCTGCTGCCCGCTTAATGTATTGACAATAAAGCGGTTTTTCTGCACGTATCCGGCATCCTTTAAGTATTTCCCAAAGATCCGGACCCCGTTGCCGCTTAATTCCGCTTCACTTCCATCGGGATTTAAGATCTTAAGCTCCAGCTTATCCTGCCCCAGAATCGGACCTACTAAAAGTCCGTCAGAACCTACTCCAAAATTCCGGTTGCAGATCAGCCGGACACTTTCCTCAGTAAGCTCCAGTTCATTTTTATTGGGATCAAAAATCAGATAGTCATTGCCCAGTCCATGGTATTTCTCCAGCGTGATATTCATGATAAAACTCCTTTCCCGTGTCTTGCAATATCCTCACATAATTCATAATATGAAATTCCGGCAGCCTTAGCCTCTTGTGGAAGAAGACTATAAGGCGTCATTCCCGGCAGCGTATTGGCCTCCAGACAGTAAAGACTGCCATCTTCCTCCATAAGGAAATCCACCCTGGAGTAATGGCCTAGTCCCAAAGCGTGATGGACCTTTAAAGCCATAACGCCCATGGCTTCCTCTTCTTTTTCTGTGAGCCTTGCCGGACAGATTTCCTCTGTCATGCCTGCCTGATACTTATTTTCATAGTCATAAAACCCTGCCTTTGGTATGATCTCAATTGGAGGAAGTGCCCTTTCTCCCAGGATTCCAACAGAGAATTCCCTGCCAATAATTTTCACTTCCGCCAGTATCCGGTTTTCATAAGCAAAGGCAGAATCAAGGGCCTGTTCCCATTGCTCCTCTTTATCCACCATGGTAATACCTACGCTGGATCCACAGCCGCATGGCTTTACTACACAGGGAAAAGTAAATGGCTCCAAAGGCTCCCCTTTCGTATAAAGACGCCAATCCGGGGTTGGTATGCCGGAAGCTTTCATCAGGAGTTTTGCCATAGGCTTATCCATGGCTTTTAGGCACCCCTCATAACCGGTTCCAGTATAAGAAATGCCATAGGCATCAAACACAGCCTGTATCTGCCCATTTTCCCCCGCTCCGCCGTGCAATGCCAAAAACACAACATCTGCCTTACTGCATATTTCAATTACCCGGTTTCCTATAAATCCCTCTCCCTTTCGTCCTTCGCTTAAGCGGTCAAGCTCCGGAACCTTTTTTCCGATTTCCCAGGAAAGGTCTGTACCATCTTTAAGGCTTTTAAAGCAGACCGTTTCTCCGTCGGCAACTCCAAGATAAGAATCCAGTAAGTAAACCTCATGCCCATTATTTATGAATGCGTTTGTGATCATCGCCCCTGAAGATAATGAGACTTCTCTTTCCGGGCTGAAACCGCCCGCCAACACGACTATTTTCATTCTTGTCTTCCTTCTGTTCCTGCACATTTATTTTATACATTCATTATATACAGCACTATTTATCATTTCCATCAATATAATGCTTTTTTTATTGCAAATTATGTTGTATTATAAAAGGCAGTACATAGGAAGGATACGATTGATATGGATAACTATGAAAAGCGGGGATATTTAAACAGTGATTTCCGGCTGTTTCATCTGACTGATACAAAAAAACAGGATTTTGAATACCATTATCATGATTTTGATAAAATCATCATATTCATCCGGGGATCCGTAACTTACCGGATCGAAGGTTGTGCTTATAAACTGAAGCCTTATGACATCATACTGGTCCGCCATAACGATATTCATAAGCCTGACATCGACCCGTCGGTGCCTTACGAAAGGATCATCGTCTATCTTTCCCCCGGTTTCTTACTGGCTTACCGATCCGACAGTTATGATTTGAGCACCTGCTTCCAGAAATCAAAAGAGCTTCACTCCCACGTGCTGCGGATTCATTCCATGGAAAAGAGCGGCATATACCGAACATTGTCGAACTTAGAATATGCCTGTACCCATGACGGATATGCCAGGGATTTATACTGCCAGGTGGTTTTTCTGGAATTCATGATCCAGTTAAACAGGGCATCTCTGGCCAATCGGGTCCAATACCTGCCCCCTTCCACCGGTGACCGGCGCATTTTAGGTATTATGGACTATCTAAACAATCACTTAACGGAGGAGATAAGCGTAGAGACAATTGCAGAGTCCTGTTTTATCAGCCGTTATCACCTGATGCACTTATTCAAAGGGGAAACCGGCTACACTCTGTTTGATTATATCACGGAAAAACGTCTGGCATTGGCAAGAGATCTTTTAAAAACAGGAATGCCAGTTACCGAAGCATGTTTTGCCAGCGGTTTTAAAAACTACTCAACATTTTTCAGGGCCTATAAAAAACATTTTCACTCTTCACCTTCAGAAGCCGTAAAAGAACATGGAAATATATAAGTTTTTCTTAAGTTCCCCTGCTTTGTTGAAATGGTCCAGGTGTCATGCTATTCTAAGGATATCACATGATTTTTAGAAATATGCTGATAAAAGGAGGGGTTTTATGAGATTAAGAAAATGGGGGTTCTTTCCGTCTCTTCTGTTCGTTCTCTGCTTAAGCGCATGCTCAGGTAAGTCCGCAACAACAGCCCAGTACGCTGCACCGGATTATGGGGTTGCCATGCCTGCAGAGATGAATGAATCGGTTAGCGCAGACAGCCAATACGAAAATGGAGCGGGAGAAAAGTCGGTGACATCACTGGCTAGTGAAACTGGAGGCAGCCAGATGCTTCCGGCCGGAAGAAAGCTTATACGGAACATATCCATGAACGTGGAAACAAATGAGTTTGAAACACTGCTTTCAAACCTGCAGTCAAAAGTCACACAGCTTGGCGGATACGTAGAACAATCCGACATATCAGGCAGCCGAAAGGACAGTATTGGAAATCCGGATCCCAGATTTGCCAATATGACCGTCCGGATTCCTGTAAACCAAATTGACAGCTTTATTGAAACAATAGAAAAAAACGGAAATGTCACGAATAAATCCGAATCCACCCAGGATGTTACGCTGCAGTATAGTGATTTGGAAAGCAGAAAGAAGTCTCTGGAAATAGAGCAGGAAAAGCTATGGGAATTCCTTGAAAAAGCCGAATCAATTGATACGGTCATCACCCTTCAGCAGCGTCTTTCCGAGATACGGTATCAGCTGGAGTCCATGGAATCCCAGCTCAGACTTTACGACAATCAGGTGGATTACAGCACGGTTTCCTTAAGCATCAGGGAAGTCACCATATTTACTCCCACTGCCCCGGAAACAGCCGGAACCCGCATAAGTAATGGATTTACAAGTAATCTTAAGCTTTTTAAGGACGTCGTATTAAACCTTACGATCGCTATCCTTGCTACGATCCCATTCTGGTTCCCAATTGCAGCCATTGCCTCTGCCATTATCTTCTTCCGCCGGCGTAAAAAGAAAAAGTTCCCTGCCGTCGCTCTTACCAAGGAGGAGAAAGAACCGTCCGACACACCCAAAGTTTGACTATAAATCTTACCATATAAAAAAGCTCCCGGATTTTCTCCAGGAGCTTTTTTCATTTGTCATCCATGTCAACCATGTCTTCCATTGTTCTTCCACGAACAGAAGGCAAATAAAATCCCTGTCATTCCAAAATAAAACCAGGTGGAGGGATTGCTGAACCAAGTTGTAAAAAAAGAAAGGATCATATACATGGCAAATTGGGCATAGAACAAATAGCCGATGGGATTGCGGATACGCTTTGCCATCCGCATCAGGAAAAACGCAACTCCGCCAAGAATACAGCCAAAAATCAGGACGCCCACAATGCCGAAATCATAAAAAGAATCATAAAACAGGGTAACTGTAGTCAATTCCTCTTTCGTCACATAGATGGGAAAATCCACAAGGGCAGGGACCAGGAATTTAAGCCCTGTAAGCGCCCATAATGGAAAGAGCATCCGAAGTCCAAAGGTATGGGATGGAAGCCACTCCACCAGGCAGTTAAAATTGTCGTAGTTGTTCGCAATGTACATATAAGGCTGAGTGATAAATATGGGCATCTGGCTGTTTTTCATCTGAAATATGCCGTTTAAGTAGGAGACATCATGACCTCTTGCAATGGTGAGGATCACATAAATGGGGATCATGCCGATCATCAGACCCGCCCCATACGCAATCTTCAGTCTATGTTCCATAGCTATATAGGTAAGAACCGCTAATCCCACAGAAAGGATCAGCTGGAACCGGGATACACATAAAATCGGAATCAAACATGCAATAACGTCCATAAGTATGACCAAAATCAGCCTTAAACCATTTCTCCCCTGTTCTATACAAAAATAAAGAACCGACAACGCAGGCACCAGCACACAGGATACGGTGAAATAGTGAATTCCTGTTATGTGGAACGTAGAGTAAGCATGGGGCACTCCTTTCACAAAGAAGGGGATAAACCCAAGCACTGCCGCCTCAACGATAAAACCGGCAAGGGATACAAAGGTGACAAAAAACATGGATAAAAACAGAGGCCTTTCATAGCCTTTAAAACTGAACCAGCTGGAACGCTGCCCTCCTGATTCTCCCTGCAGCTTTGCAAAAAACTCAAAGGTGACCCAAAATCCCAGGAATGCTACCAGAAAGCAGAGCCACGTAATAATATTCCAGTCAAAAGAAAGCTCCGAGAGCTTTAAACAGGCGATGCCTTCCCCTCCTACCCAGAACAGAGAAAACAATCCCCTTAAATGAATGATATTCTCGGTCCGGCGGTAATCCCGCCAATACAGGAAAAGAGCTGCCAGTATTAAAATAATACCGGACAGCCAGTAAAAACCTGCTCTTGCAAATAAATAAGACGCTCCATAGCTGATCAGATAAACACTCATCACAAAATATCCCCTTTTGCAAATAATAGAAACGCCGTCTTATATGGAAAAAGGCAGCCGCCGCCCTGGCGACAGCCGCACTTCCCCCTTTCGTCGTCCATTAGATATGGCTAATGAACTCTTTCATATAATCTTCTACCTCTTTTACGGTGGAATAGGACATTGCCTTTTCCGCCACGGCCTGTAGCTCTTTTGTGCTGTAGCCGGTGATCAGCTTTCTGGCGTTTAAGATCGCCGATGCACTCATGCTGAACTCATTTAAGCCAAATGCCAGAAGCAAGGGGATGATCATGGGATCGCTGGCAGCCTCCCCACACATTCCGACCATAATCCCTTCTTTGCGCCCACATTCAATGACATGTCGGATGCTTCTTAAAACTGCAGGATTTAATGGAGAATATAAGTATGATACCTTATCATTCCCCCTGTCCACGGACATGGTGTACTGGGTTAAGTCATTGGTTCCGATGCTGAAGAAATCAACTTCCTTTGCAAACACATCCGCCATCAAAGAAGCGGCAGCCGTCTCCACCATGATTCCCACTTGAATATCCTTTTTATAGGCAATTCCCTTTTCATCGAATTCTTTCTTAAGCTCTTCAACAAGTGCCTTTGCTTCTCTGAATTCTTCCAGGCAGGTCACCATGGGAACCATGATACGGATGTTGCCGAAGGCGCTGGCTCTTAAAAGGGCCCGCAGCTGAGGTTTGTATACATCTTCCTTCCGGTCCAGACAGAAGCGGATTGCTCTGTATCCCAAAAATGGATTTTCATCCTTTTCAAGACCCATATACGGGATTTCCTTATCTCCTCCGATATCCAGAGTCCGAATAATCACAGGCTTGCCGTTCATCGCTACCGCAACCTTCCGGTAAGCTTCAAACTGCTCATCTTCTGTAGGCATTGACGTACGGTCCATAAACAAAAATTCCGTACGGAACAATCCGATCCCTTCCCCGTCATAATGAAGAACCTTTTCCACATCCTCCGGCTTTCCGATATTGGCTACCAATTCAATGGCCGTGCCATCCTTTGTCAAGGTAGGCTTTCCGATGTATTGCTCCAGTTCCTTCTTTTCCTTTAGAAAGGCTTCTCTTTTTTCAGCGTAGTCCGCTTTTAACGAATCTTCCGGATTTATGATGACAACACCCTGAGAGCCATCCAGGATTACATCATCCCCATCAGATACCTGACTTAAAAATCCCTCAATGGCAACCACTGCAGGAATTTCTAAGGCTCTGGCAAGAATCGCACTGTGGGATGTCTTTCCTCCCAGTTCTGTGACAATACCAACTACCTTATTCGGATCGATTCCAGCAGTCATGGAAGGTGTAAGATCTCTGGCAACGATCACACTTCCTTCCGGCAGAGCGGAAATATCCACGGAGCTTACCCCCATAAGTATCTTCTGCACGCGGGTTTTGATATCGTGCATATCCGTTGCTCTCTGCTGCATGAGCTCGTCTCCCATAGATGCAAACATATCGGCGTAAGTATTGCATACTTTTTCAACCGCATATTCGCTGTTAACATTCTCCCCTGTTATGGAATTCTCGATCTCACCAGTCAGCATTGGATCGGAAAGGAGCAATAAATGACCATTTAAAATCTCCGCTTCCTTTTCTCCTACTTTTGTTGCCAGATCCTGGGCCAGAAGGCCGGTCTCTTCCATGGCCTGCTTTACCGCCCCCTGAAAGCGGGCCTTTTCAGCTTCCGGATCCGTTACTACCTCTCTCTTGATCTTAAGCTCTGCTTCTTCTACGTTAACGGCCTTCCCAATACCGATTCCCGCAGATGCACTTGTTCCTTTAAACATAATTAGCCTCCTTATTAATTACTGATTCTTAATCTATTCGCCAAGACCCTCTTCAACGGCCTTGACCATGGTCGCCAGAGCTTCCTCTTCATCTGCTCCCTCACAGACAAAAGTTATCTCATCCCCGCTTTTTACACAGGCACCCAATACGCTAAGTACGCTTTTCGCATTGGCGGTGGTGTTCTTAAATTTAAAACTCACCGAAGAATTAAAGTTCATGGCTTCCTTACAAAGAATCCCTGCCGGCCTTAGGTGCAGGCCGGTAGGATTCTTTATAACAACTTTAGCACTAACCATACTGAATTACTCCCTCCATTCCTTCATCAAACTTCCTTATTGCGACTCAGGCACTTCTGTAGAAGTGGCTGTGGTGCTTTCATCCGTTCCGGGGCCAGGATTTTTATGGGCTACCGTCACATTGAAAGGCGTATAACCAACCACTTCAAATCCTCCTGAAACCTCAAATGTCACCATTCCGGGATGAGAGCCAGCCTCCTGGTCCGTTACATCAAGAACTGCATTCAAGTTCGCTTCTGTCAAGGCATCTAAATCTGCCTTGAGCCCTTTTACCGTAACATCAGAAGTTTCTTTATCAAAACTGTAATCGTAATCAGCTACTGCACCCTTCTTATCCAGATTCTTCAGTTTCAAAGTGAATACTCTGGTAGTCAATGGCTCTACCTTCAGCTTCACGGTTACATTCTTATATTCATCCCCTGCAATAGAGGTGCTTGGCGGCAGATACTGGCTCAAATCCAGCTGAACCTCCTTATCAGAGGTAGCTCCGTCAATATTTAACTTATCCGAAGAAACAGATAAACTGGTCAAAGAGGCAAGAACGGAATTCGTACCTACCACCGGCACGGATTTGATACTGGATACCAATCCCGTATACCGGTATCCCTTTGCCACATCTCCTGAAACCTCGAAGTTGATTGTAAGATTCTTTGCTTTTAGCACAGATACCGTATATTCGATCTCGTGCCTGTTAACAGTCACCTTATTTTCCAGTTCCGGCATCTTGTTGCCGTTGGCATCGTAAAATACCGGAGTAGCTACTCCATTTAAATCCGCATTGGCATTATCCACATCGATCTCAATACCCATATGGTTGATCTGGCCAATCTGGGACTCAGGGCCTTCCACCGTCACATAATCCGGTGACAGGGTAATCATCCCCAGAGCATACCCATCTTCCTGGATTCCTTTGGTCTGAATCTGAAGATCAAACTTCTTGCGCTGAAGCTCTTCTGTTCTGATCCGGATCACCATCGGCTTAGCCGTGATGGTGTCGCTCCTAACCAGGTTTTCCTTATCTTTATTAATCTCCACCGTGATCGGGATGGCACCGGTCACGTTATAATCCTTTAAATCAGCATAGGCATGAAAGTCCTGAGCCCTCACCAGGGAACGGTCTCTTGTTCTCACCTGATAGCTGACTGTTATCGAATCCTTTCCCACAATTTCATAGGTTAAATTGGCAGCATCCAGCACGTCCTCATTGCGCATCTCGACTCCAACTACCTGGGAATCGTCAATAATGGGATTGGAAATGTTGACAACAGCCATCCATACTGCAAAGGCAAGGACCAAAGACGCAACTTTCAGTCCAAGATTATTTAACAGCTTTTCCTTCATTCTTACGCCTTCCCTTCAAAATCCTGAATCTGCTTCCTTCCTCTTCCGCCTGTTTCACGCCTGCAAGGACCGACCGGAGCATATCCGCATCCGCAATCTTCCTAAGGCCGCCTTCCAGGGCCACCGTTACACGTCCGGTTTCTTCCGATACCACAATGGTAATGCTGTCGCTTACTTCACTGACTCCGACTGCGGCTCTGTGTCTTGTACCCAGATCCTTGCTGATGCTCATATTATCGGACAGGGGCAGGTAGCAGGTAGCTGCCGCCACACGGTTTCCCCGAATCACCACCGCTCCGTCGTGAAGCGGTGTATTATGCTCGAAGATATTGATAATAAGCTGGCTGCTTACAACTCCTCCCACTTCTATTCCAGTACGTTCGATCTCTTTTAAAGAATCTCCTCTTTCGATTACCATGAGCGCTCCGGTCTTGACCTTTGCCATCTCAAAAGTAGCCTTTACCACCTCGTTGATGGTTTTATCTGTAAAGCCGGAAGTATCCCTTCCGTCATCAAAGGTGAGAATTCCCGTAAAGGGATTCTTACTTCCTAACTGCTCCAGAGCCTTCCGTAGCTCTGGCTGAAAGATCACAATCGCCATGGTCACTGCCGGAGTAGCAATTTTATTAAGGATCCAAAAAATATTATCCAGCCGGAATACATATGCAAAGAGATAGAAAAGAAGGATCACAATAATTCCCTTTAATAATGTCCATGCTCTTGTATTCATGATCCAGGTCAGCAGCTCATACAGCAGTACGGCTATAATAATAATTTCAACTAAGTTTGTTTTCGATATTCTGGGAAGGAACGATACCCAGGAGTACATTCCGTCTAAAAAATCTGTTATTGTCTCCACCTCCCTTTACTTTCCTAATTACTGCCCATGCTTTTTGGGCAGAGCCCACCCGCTTTACCGGTTGGAAAGGCATGCCCGTATGGCACTTCCTATCTCTGCGGTCTTTGGAGCTTTCTGGCATTAATTTTCTGAACTTTCACGTCAGGCGCGCTGACTGTCAGCTTTGGGACTGCCTTGACGTAATAATAATAATCATCATCTTCAAATTGTACATATTCTGTCCTGGAATAATCCACCGCAAAGACAAAAAATGTATAAATTCCTGCAATTACGATAGAAAAAAGGATACCTACCAGGAGCAGGATTACCGATACTGATACATCTGCAACAATATCTCCGACAAAAATCACGCCCAGCTGTGCAATGGAACCTGCCACAATGGCAATGATCCAGGAATAATCCATGGATAAGCTCCGGGTAACCGCCACCACTACAAGAGAAAGGGCAAATGCTGTTACCATCACAAGCATGAGTTTATTAGACAGCAGGACCTTCATGAGCTGCATGAATTTAACTACCTGATCCACCGACATATCGTTGGTCAGCACTCCTGCATTCTGCTTTACATATAAAAGCGTATAATAAATAAATACACCGCAGCTTACCGGTATCACAGATATAACACTCCCGGAAAGCCCTACGATCAAAGGGATCGCATAAGGGATCTTTAAAAGGAAAAATACCGGGGTCAGCACCAGCAGATAACTGTCACCCGGCTGGAATCCATAATAAAGAAGTCCTACCACCACAATAAAAACAGCCATGACCAGTGTGATCTCAAGGGAAATTCCCGACAGATGGGCAAGCATAAAGCCTGCCGCCAGAAAGGAAATGGCTCCATAGGGCAAAAAAGAGCATACCAGAGCCAGTACCAGCGGAATGTATGGTTCCGTCAGCTTTGTCATAAAGCCAATATTCTTATTCATCAGAGAAAATGCCAGGAGACTGAATAGAAACTTGATCACAGGTGTTATATAAATCTCAAACCTGGCATAAAACTCTTTCAATCGTTCTTTAAATACAAGAAGGCCCATCATGATGTCCGTCCTCCCTTTGGTCTTTTTAAAGGTCTGGTATTTCCCTCATAGCGCTTGTCCAGCCTTTTTAATTTCGCCAAATATACCTTTGTACCACGGCTGGCATATTCATATCGCTTCATATATACAACAGCACTGATTCCCAAATAAATGATCAGTCCAATGAGATAAATCAGTCCAATTCTCATCCCGGCTGCCGTAAGGCCCTTCAGCTCCATGGTAGTGAGCCACTGTTCCATACCATATAATTCCCATAAAACCAGGCATAAAACAAAACTCAGGGTATAGCTGAAAAAAGAACGGAACAGCTTACTGCTGATGTAATCACTTTTAAAGTACCGGTTGATGGGAAATATCCTTTTTCCTTCGTGTTTTTCAAACATTGCAAGGCTAGTCATGATCTTTATTTTCTCTTCACTAAGCATATAGTTCCCTCACTAAACCATAAGATATCACCCTATTATATCATAGAACCTTTTACTTTGCGAGCCGTTTACGGAATTTTTATTTTTTTATATCATTCCTGTTATTTCATGGATTATTCCGGCAGAGCCGGAAATAACAGAGCATAGCTGCTATGAATGAAAGAGCGCAGCTGATCTGCTGCGCTCTTTCATTCATACCTCAGGGCGTCAATAGGATCTGCCTTTGCCGCCTTGGAAGCAGGATAAATACCAAAAAACAAGCCTACCAAAGCCGAAAATCCCACTGCTACCAGTATGACCGACGGCTTTATGACCACCTTCATGTGGAACAGCGTTCCTCCTAAAAGCACAAGCCCGCCGCCGACCGCTACACCCAGGATCCCTCCCAGGGCGGACAGGATGGCGGATTCCGTCAAAAACTGGATCAGGACATCCCTTGTCTTAGCACCTAAAGCCTTACGGATCCCTATTTCACGGGTCCGTTCCGTGACGGATACCAGCATGATGTTCATGATTCCGATCCCGCCTACCAAAAGGGAAATAGCCGCGATTCCACCCACAGCAGCAGATAAGCCGCCCATTATGGTGTCCGCACTTCCCATTTCACTGGACACTGAATAGAAGGTAACATCTTCCTTGTTCCGGTTCTTCGTCTTTGCCAAATAAGAAGTAAACGTTTCAGAAAATGCATTCATATCCGTTCCCTCTTTTGCATAGAGACGCAGACCGTAAATGTTATCATTAGGCCAGGTTAATAAGGAATCCGGTACATATCCGGACCTGGTAGCGTTGGTCCCCGCCATCATAGCCTCAAAAGGATTTAAGTCCTCCTTGTAGATTCCAACTACATTGTAATCGTCTGTAGTGCCATAAATGGTGGTACGGAATGTCTTTCCCACTGCGTTTTCGGTGCCAAAGAGCTCCTTTGCCCCTTTTGCCTCCAGTACAACGTTGTTCTTTCTTCCTTTTATATCGGCTTCGTTTAAATTACGGCCATAGATAATATTGATCTTCTGGACTTCAGGATAATTGGAAAAAATCCCTTCAAACTGATACTTGACCTTATTGCGGCCAAAAACGGCTTCTGCATTCGTTCTGGCATTGCTGTCAATGTAACTGATCTCGTCTTCGAACACTTCTTTCAGACGATCCATTTCATCAAGAGTAAAATAGTCGCTTTCCCTCATATCCCCGCCGTCCTTTGGCCAGACGTAGACATAGGCCAGGGTTACTCCCGCATTCTTATAGATATCAGATACCATAAACCGCATGGTATCACCAATGGACACGATGGCAATGACAGACCCAATGCCTATAATGATTCCAAGCATGGTCAGAAAGGACCGCATCTTGTTCGCCTTAATGGCATGAATTGCCATACTCATATTTTCCAGCAGCATGATGTTCTCCCCTCCTATTCATATCTTAACGCTTCAATGGGATCTTTTTTAGCTGCCTTAGAGGCCGGATAAAGACCAAAGAAAATACCCACAAGAGCCGAGAAGCCAACAGCCATAACCACCACCGAGGGCCTGACGACCACGGTCATCTGAAAAGCGGCACCTCCTGCTTTAACGAGACCGACTCCAAGAATGATGCCGATAATCCCTCCACAGGCAGACATAAAAGCAGATTCCGTTAAAAACTGGATCATGATGTCTCTTGTCCTGGCGCCCAGGGCCTTTCGGATTCCGATCTCCCTCGTCCTCTCTGTGACCGAAACCATCATAATATTCATGATTCCGATTCCACCTACCAGCAAAGAGATGGCAGCAATTCCACCTACGGCTGCCGCCATGGCGGAAAGGCTGGTATCCACGCTTCCCATTTGTTCTACCACGGATATGGTCCGGATCTCGGATTCCGGGCGGCCCTTTAATTTTGCCACGTACCGGGTGAGCTCTGCAAGGAATGCGTTCACATCCACTCCCTCCCGGACGTAAAAGTTTAAGTCTTGAAAATAACCATTGGATTTTGTGAGAACCGTATATGGCAGAAATCCTGACTGAGTCTGCCCGTTCCCCATAAGCATAGCCATCATGGGGGAAATATCCTTATGATAAACTCCCACAACCATATATTCCTGTGTATCCTTATTAATGGTCATGCGGAAGGTTCTTCCTACGCAGTCAGCCGTACCGAAGAGCTGCACTGCTCCCTTATCCTCCAGTACCACATGATTTGCCGCCCCTTTCACGTCTGCCGTATTGAGGGCTCTGCCGTAAATAATATCCAAAGGCTGAACATCGGTATAATTGGAGTCAATTCCCTGAAACTGATACTTTACCTTTCTGCGTCCGTTGACTGCCTCTGCCTCGGTGTTTGCATCACTGTCAATATACTGAATTTTATCCTGGTATACATCCCTGACCCGGTCCATCTCATCCCTGGTAAAATAATCCGTCATGCGGAAATCTGTTACATCCCAGGATACCATGATGACTGCCCTGTTAAAGCCCACATCCTTATAGGCATCGGTAAACAAGTTTCTCATACTGTCGCCCACAGATACAATGGCAATCACCGCTCCAATACCAATGATAATTCCCAGCATGGTCAGAAAGGACCTCATTTTATTGGACCGTATGGCGTGAAGCGCCATACTCATATTTTCTATCAGCATGGCGCCCCCTCTTTCTCCGTTTTTGCTGTCTCCTCCTGTCCCTGACTTTGGGGGACATTGGGCAAATCGCTGACCAGCTGCCCATCCCGGAACCGTATGATCCTCCCTGCAAATGCAGCTATGTTCTCTTCATGGGTTACCAGCACCACAGTGGCGCCTTCCCGGTGTAGCTGGGAGAACAGCTCCATGATCTCCACGGAGGAAGCGGTATCTAAGTTACCCGTAGGTTCATCAGCCATAATGAGTGGCGGCTCATTGGCCAATGCCCTGGCAATGGCTACTCTCTGCCGCTGTCCGCCGGATAGCTCATTGGGCATATGTTCGTACCTTTTCCCAAGGCCCACCCGTTCTAAAAGCATTAAGGCACGTTCTTCCCTTGTTTTTTTGGAAATGTGGGCATAGGTCATGGGAAGCTCCACATTCTTTAACGCGGAAGTTCTTGCAATTAAGTTAAAGGACTGGAATACAAATCCTATTTTACGGTTTCTGATTGCCGATAATTCATCAGCAGAAAGTTCTGCCGTATCAATTCCATCAAGATAAAAATGCCCCATCGTGGGCCGGTCCAGGCACCCTAAAATATTCATAAGCGTTGATTTACCCGAGCCGGACTGTCCCATAATGGCTACAAATTCCCCTCGTTTTATGGTTAAGTTCACCCGCTTTAAACCCAGCACCTTAATGGATCCGGTGTCGTAAACCTTCACCACATCCACCAGCTTTATCAAATCTTCCCGGACATTCTCTGTTACGCAAGCGGGAAGCTTATCATTCTTTTTCCACATACTGCCTCCCCCTTACTGAACGGTTGGAATCACGGTTACTGTCATTCCTTCTGTAAGCATGGAGGACGGAGTATCGATTACCTGCAGACCTTCTGTTAAGTCCCCTTCTTCTTTTGGAATAATTTCCGCCTGAATGTCACTCTCCACACCGGTTGTCACTGGAATGAATGAAACGGTATTGTCCTTTACACAAGCGATTGCCATGCTGCCATCTGGCTGCTGGATAATACCGGAAATCGGGACAACCCATACATTCTCTGCCTTTTGAAGCTCTATCTTCGCCTTTGCAGTTATGCCTGCAATCAGACGGGTGTTCTGATCTATAATCCGTATGGTGGTAGGGATAACTCTCTCCGTAGAACCGTTTCCCTTCTCCTCACCGGTTGGAGAAATGGCAGTTACCTCACCTCTTGCTGTTTCACCGTTTAAAATATCGGCGCTGATTTCCACCGGCTGTCCGATGGCTACCTTTCCGATGGAATACTCGCTGACATTGATCTTCATCTCAAGTACATCTAAGTTGTTAATAATAAACATAGGTTTGTCATCGTCAGTTTTATCCGCAAAACGGCCTACCTTGCAGTTGACCCTTACTACGGTTCCTGCAATAGGGCTTGTAACTTTGGTATTCGTAAGCGCTTCCTTCTTCTGTTCCAGTTCAAAAGCCTCTTTCTCGATCTGCAGGGCATAGGACTCATTTGCCACAGGTCTTCCGTTCTTTAAGGTATATGTACTTATTTCCCTCTGTGCGTCATTCATGGTATTAGACGCAGCTTCAAGCTCCACCTGAGAGGCACTTCCGCCCTGGAAAAGAGCCAGTGTCCGGTTATAATTGGCTTTGGCCGTATCAAAATCCTGCTTTGCTTTTGCATATCCGTTCTCTGCTTCCAGCTGCTTATCCTGATAGGTGCTGACAGCCAGATCATAGGCGTTCTGGGCAATGTCTACTTCCTTTTTTGCATCCTTGTCATCAAGCACTGCCAAAACTTGCCCTTTTTCTACCCTGTCCCCTTCCTTTACCGGAAGCTCCAGGATCTCCGCATGAAGATTCGATACTACTTCCACGCTGTCTGTTCCCTGGACGGGGCCGCTGACTGAAAGCATATCGACCACCTCTCCCTTGGCTAGAGGTGAAACAGTTACCGGTAAGGCACCGCCGCCGCCCCCTGCCAAAACTTTAAAGGCAATAAAAAAGGCCCCAATGGCCGCTGCTCCAATGGTTATGATCTTTCTCTTTTTGCTCCATTTTTTTCTAGAGCCTTTCTTTTTCTTCTTTTTACCGCTATTTTCCTCTTCCATCAGGTTTTGTAACTCATTATCAAAGGCTTCATCAGACATTTGCTCCATTTCTGCTGATCCGCCTGTTTCTTCTACATCGTTCTTTAATCTTTCCATGCCCGCTTCCCTCCTGTGCTAGACGCTACTTCTTTTTTCTCTATTATAGCGGGCTGATATAACTTTTTTAGGTATAAAATTCTTATTATTTTCTAAACTTTTCCATTTACTGGAACTTCTTTATTCATAACGCTTCCTGAAATTAATTTTCAAACAAACAGTAAAATAAAAAAATAACAAAAAAAGTTTTACCCTCACATGCCCATATATACTGAATATAATTATACAAATGACAGAAATAGGAAAATATCGAATGAACGATCATTATCCATTTGTTAATCCTCCCCTTCCATATGCTTACGATGCGCTGGAGCCGTGCATCGATGCACTTACCATGTGTCTCCATCATGACAGGCACTTACAAACTTACGTGAACAACCTTAATGAAACCCTTAAAGACTGTCCGGATCTGCATAACTGGTCACTGGAACGGCTGCTCTGCAATGTAGACTGTCTGAAAAAAGATATTCAGCAGTCCATTCGGAATAACGGAGGCGGCGTTTTCAATCATATCTTTTATTTTAGCGGCATGTCAAATTCTGAAACACGCTGTCAGGCCGGAAAGCTCTATGATGCAATTATGGCCGAATTCGGGTGTGTGGAAGCTTTTTTTTATGAATTTAAGGAAAAGGCACTGTCTGTTTTTGGTTCCGGATATGCATGGCTGGTTGTAGATCAAAACTGCAAGCTTCAAATCATAACCTCAGCCAATCAGGATACTCCTATTGTCCAAAACTTTTGCCCTGTACTTACCATAGACGTTTGGGAACATGCTTATTATTTAATGCATTACAATGACCGGGCAGCATACATTCAAAACTGGTTCAATGTGGTTGACTGGGAATGTGCTAATATGCGTTACATGGATTGCTTGGATTGCTTTAATTGCAGGAAATGCCGGAATTAAAGACCCATAAAACGATTGCATGCCTGGTCAAATTAAAGCCAGGCATGCGCAATTTAATTTGCATTTTTCTGTCCAACGATTGACATATTCTCATGCTTATAGTAAAATAATGGAAATACATACCATGAAGGTATGTTTATAATTTTTTCACTAAAAACAAACAGATGCCATGAAGGGATCTTGCGTAGCAGCAGCGCGTAACGCAGGTGTCTTTTGGCATTGTTTTTATTTTATGGAGAATAAGGGACTTTAAGTAGCCGGATCCAAAACTGCCTAACACTCAATAATCAGGAGGATAAAGAATCATGGAAGCAAAACAAAAATACGAAAAACTAAAAGGTTATCTGCAGGATTTAGGAAGTGTGGCAATTGCGTTTTCCAGCGGTGTTGATTCTACGTTCTTATTAAAATGCGCTCATGATGTTTTGGGCAATAAGGTCATAGCCGTTACAGCCCGCTCATGCTCTTTTCCAAAGAGAGAGCTTGACGAAGCAGCCGCTTTTTGCAAAAAAGAAGGGATTGCTCATATCATATGCGATTCCGAAGAACTTGAGATCGACGGGTTTTCGAAAAATCCCCCAAACCGCTGCTATCTTTGCAAACAGGAATTGTTCACAAAAATCTGGAAGGTCGCAAAAGAACACGGGATCGATCATGTCGCCGAAGGCTCTAATATGGATGATAACGGTGATTATCGTCCCGGTTTGATTGCAGTTGCGGAGCTGGACGTAAAAAGCCCCTTGCGCTATGCAGAATTAAGCAAACAAGAAATCCGGCAGCTTTCTAAAGAAATGGAATTGCCGACATGGAATAAGCAATCCTTTGCCTGCCTTTCCTCCCGTTTCCCCTATGGCGAGGAAATTAACATCCCGCGTTTGACAATGATCGATAAAGCAGAGCAGTTTCTCTTAGATATGGGCTTTGGCCAGGTGCGGGTCCGCTATCACGGCAAGCTTGCACGAATCGAAACCGACGCAGATGGATTCTCTATCATGCTTTCCCTTAATAACCGCGAAAAAATTCATTGCGCGTTTAAAGAACTTGGATTTACATATATTACCCTGGATTTATTGGGCTACCGCACCGGGAGTATGAACGAAATGCTTAAAGACGATATCATCGAAGCCGGTAAGCATATGTGAGTCAATTGGGTTAAATAAATGGTGTCAGCCTCCAGTCTCCCCTTAAATCTACAGAAGCAACAAGACACCGCCTTACTCATGCCTGGTCATATAGCAGGCATGAGTAAGGCGGTGTCTTGTTGGATACTGTGTGAACCCCATTGGCCGGTTTCATTAACCATGAGCCACGGCAATGCAGGCAGATAGTTTCGTTAGAATCGAATGACCTTTGGCTTATCCCTAAGCGATGCGATCGTTGCGGTGGCTTCTTTTAAATAAAAGACTTCGGTATTACCATCATCAGCCGCGTACATCCCTTTTAACATAGGGTAAGTATCCAGCATATGCTGCCTTGCTTCATTCCGGTCATCCTCAACAGCCACAGCTTGGATACGAATCCACTGATCACCGGCCATGCCGCAGATTTCAATTTTCGGATTCGCATGTATCTGTTTTGAAACATTTTTGATCTTTCCTGTTTGAATATAAAGTCTGTCTTCAAAAATGTCCACTGTACCAAATGGGCGGACCCTTGGCTGATCGCCATCCATGGTTGCAATATAATATGTTTCAGACTTTTTTAAAAATTCGTAAACTTCTTTCACTCGCTTATCCTCCATGTCCACAGGGATTGACTGCTGTTTTTCTTTGCTATATAATAGTACGACAATAAGATATGCTTTACAAGTAGGCATATGATTATGACATAGTCATAAAAATATGACTATTGGAAAAGGAGCGGATGTTTGATGACTGATAAATTTGATGCAAACAAATTATGTCCTGTAAATGTAACGCAGAATTTATTGATGGGCAAATGGAAATTAACAATTTTATGGATTGTCAGCCGCAAAACAAGACGGTTTGGGGAACTGCAAAGGCTTATCCCCGATGTGTCCCGCGGGGTCCTGGTACAGCAGCTGAAAGAATTGGAACGAGATAACCTTATTTATAGAGAAGTATTTAAGGAAGTTCCACCAAAAGTAGAGTATTCCATAACGAGCATTGGGGAGAGCTTTATTCCCATAATGACTCAAATTATGGAATGGGGTGCATCATATATAAACAAAACGACCACCTGCAATGTTGATGTCTGCATCGCCAATAACTTTCCCTGTTCTAAATGCCACGAAATGTTAAATCTAGAGAAGGAAGCCATTGAGGATTTATAATGTCTATAAAACGGCACCGCCTTGTACATGCCTGCTTAACTGTCCAGGCATATACAAGGCGGTGATTTTCTTATGTTCTTTTACCTGATTCAAACTTACTTTACAGTCAGCACATGAACCTTTTTGCCGTCTTCCAGCGGACTGCTGCTCTGCATTACCACTTCATCCCCTTCTGTTAGTCCCTGGGATACCTCATAATAAGCGTTCTTTTTCTTCCCCTCTGTAACCGCCGTCTTAACCACGGATCCATTGGTAACCTTATAAACGAAAGTCCCGGAATCATCGGACTGGATGCACTTTGCCGGAATGTATACAGAAGAGTTTTCCGTATTATCGGATACCCTTAGATCCGCCGTCATGCCAATATAGCTGGCCTTACTTGCCTCTTCCAGCTGTACAGTAACCGTAAACATCCCTGTGGAAGCATTGCTGACCGCAGATATCTCGGAGATAGTTCCCTGGCAGCTCTCACCCAGTGACTGAAGGCTGACATTCATAGGCACTCCTGTTTTCAACTGGTCAATGTCCATATCAGCCACTTGGATCTTCACCTTCTTGCCGCTGTCGTCAATTACCGACATTGCCTTAACCTGTGGGGAAACCATTTGACCAACTTCCACATAAACATTGGTTATCATTCCGGATATGGGTGATGTAACCGTGCAGTCATCGTATTTTTTCTGTACAATATCCAGTGCAGCCTTGGCGCTGTCCATCTGGGCCTTAGTGACCTCATAATTGCCTGTCTGCCCGTTTCTTGCCGCCTGAAGCTGTACGGACGCCGAATCCATCTGCGCTTTTGCACCTTCATACTCTGCCTGGGAGATAGCTCCGCCGGAATATAAGGCTTCCATTCGGCTAAAATTATCTCTGGCTGTATTAAAAGCAATTTCCGCCGGCTTTACGCTTGTATTTTGTTTGCTTGACTTCTCTGCATTTTTAAAAGCGGCTTCTGCTGCCTGAAAACCTGCCTTTGCCTGTTCCAGCTGAAGTTTTGCATCCTGATTATCTACCTGGAACAAAACATCTCCTGCATTTATATGATCCCCTTGATTTACCGGGATCTCTAAAATCTTTCCATTGCTGTTTGGCATCACATCAACACCGCTGAGTGCTTCCACAGTCCCCTGCCACACCATGGTGGACAAATCCTTACCTGATTTCGCTACCGCTACGGTTACCTCAGTCTGTTTACTCTCTCCCGCACATCCGGTAAGAAGGCCCACCAGCATTGCCGTTGCCATAAAACCTGTGATCAATTTTCTCATCTTTTCCGACCTCCTGTAAGCCCTTTTCATTTCAGATGTATTTTAACAGATGCATTCATCCCAAAAACAAGGGGAAGATCTTCTTCGTTTTCAATCGTCACCTTAATTGGTATCAACTGCGTCACTTTTGTATATTCTCCGCTGGTGTTAAAGCTCATATTACCGGAAAAATAGGTTTGAGTGGCCGGATCGATCTCCGTCACCTGTCCCTTAAAGGTTTTTCCGGGATATGCATCGATTTTCACATCCACCCGCTGTCCTAAGTGAACCTTCATGATATCTGTTTCTTCCACATTTACCCCGATGTAAAGATTTGAGGTATCGGCCACTAACGCCAGTTCTGATCCCAGGGCCACCGTCTGATTCACGGCACCGTCATTCTTAACTACAGTTCCTGTAATGGGGGAACTAATATAAGGAAGGACTTCCTGCCGTCCCATCACCTGATCCTGCTCCACTAAGTCCCCGTTTTCCACATCCCAGGATAAAAGCTTGCCATTTGAGACCGCTTTTATGGAATACAGCTTTGCTGTTACTTTTGCATTATTTGTCTTAAAGTAAGAGACACTGGAATCATAGATATAATATCCGACCCCGCATCCGACAAGCACCAGTATAATCAGCAGTGGAGCTATGATCTTTTTTAGTTTTCCTGTTCCTTTTTTTATTTCCTGATCCTCAACATTAATATGTTTGTTTTCCTGCATATTTTTTCTCTCCATTCTATTATTGATCTGCAAACTGACTGTGGTACAGATCCGCATAAAATCCTTTCTTTTCCAACAGCGTTTCATGGTTTCCCTGTTCTATGATATCGCCGTCCTTCATTACCAGAATCAAGTCTGCATCCCGAATGGTGGAAAGGCGGTGGGCGATTACAAAGCTGGTTCTGCCCTGCATCAATTTACCCATGGCCTTTTGGATCAAGACTTCTGTTCTTGTATCAATGGAACTGGTTGCTTCATCCAGTATCAAAATCTTTGGATCCGCTAAAATCGTCCTGGCAATGGTCAAAAGCTGCTTTTGACCCTGGGATAGGTTGCTGGATTCTTCGTTGATCACCATGTGATAACCTCCCGGCAATGACCGAATGAATTCATCGCAGTGAGCCGCTTTTGCCGCTTCTATGACTTCTTCATCTGTCTTATCAAAATTTCCATACCGGATATTATCCATAACAGTTGCATTGTACAGCCATGTTTCCTGAAGCACCATACCGAACATGGATCGTAAGTCCCCTCTTGTAAAATCCAGGGTGTCATGGCCGTCGATCAAAATATGACCGGAATTTAATTCATAAAATCTCATAAGCAACTTCACTACCGTTGTTTTACCCGCTCCTGTAGGACCTACAATAGCGACCATCTGGCCGGCATTTATGGCGGAAGAGAAATCGTGTATAATCATTGTATTTGGCGAATAACCAAAACCAACATTTCTAAATTCTACATTTCCCTGGATCTCCTGCAGCTGGATCGGCGACTCGCATTCCGGTACTTCATCCTGCTCATCTAAAAACTCAAATACACGTTCAGCAGCTGCTGCTGTGGACTGCAGTGTATTGGATACGTTTGCAATCTGGGAAATGGGCTGCATAAAGGACCTCATATATTGGATAAATGCCTGAACGTCTCCAATCTCTATTACCTTTTCTACGGTTAAATATCCGCCTAATAAACAGACGCCCACATAGCCCAAGTTGCTGACAAAGGTCATAATGGGCATCATCATACCTGATAAAAACTGGGATTTCCAAGCTGACCCATATAATTTGTTGTTGATGGTCCGGAACTTTTCTATTGCTTCCTTTTCTCCGTTAAATATCTGAACCACATTATGGCCGCTGTAAATTTCTTCAATATGGCCGTTTAAGTATCCAAGGCTCTCCTGCTGCTTCTGGAAATATTTCTGGGATTTCTTTACCACCCCCATAATTAAGCCCATGGAAACGAAAAGGACCAAAACAGCCACCAGGGTCATCCGGATGCTGATGGATATCATCATGATCACGATTCCCACCAGTGTGGTTACTGAAGTGATGATCTGGGTCAAACTCTGATTCAAGGTCTGGCTCACCGTATCCACGTCATTGGTGATCCTTGATAATATCTCACCATGAGTTCTTGTATCATAATAATTAAGGGGAAGACGGTTCATTTTTTCTGAAATGTTTTTCCTGAGCTCATAAGTGACCTTCATGCTGATGCCGGACATGATATAGCTCTGCAAATAAGAAAATGCAGCTGACACCAGATAAAGCACCACCAAAAGCAGCAGACGGTTTCGGATATACCGGAAATCCGTCAATAACCCGGTCCCCATCGCCCAGGCAATCAGGCCTTCAAACAGCTTTGTCGTGGCCTTTCCCAAAATCTTTGGTCCTGCAATGGAGAATACGGAGGAACAGCTGGCAAACAAAATTACGATGAATACGGAGGTTTTATATGGTTTTAAATAATCAACCAGGTGCAGCATGGTTCCTTTAAAGTCCTTAGCACTCTCTGGTTTGCCTTGCATTCCGCCTCCTGGGCCCATGGGGGAACTGGATGGTTTTTTCTTTGTCATTTCAATTCCTCCTCGCTAAGCTGTGACAATGCAATCTCCCGGTAAACTTCGCAGGTTTTCATCAATTCCCGGTGAGTTCCTTTTCCGGCAATTCTTCCATGCTCCAAAACAATGATCTGGTCTGCATTCATAATCGTGCTGATGCGCTGTGCCACCAAAAAGATCGTGCTGTCACCAGTTTTTTCACGAAGGGCCGCCCGAAGCTTTGCATCTGTTTTAAAATCCAGAGCGGAAAAGCTGTCATCGAACACATTAACAGGCGCTCTTTTTACAAGTGCACGGGCAATGGAAAGACGCTGCTTTTGTCCGCCTGATACATTTCCTCCTCCCTGGGCAATGGAGGACTCTAAGCCCTCTGACTTGGAATGGATAAATTCTGTGGCCTGAGCTGTATCCGCAGCCTCTTCGATCTGTTCCCTGGTGGCCTGCCGGTCTCCATACATCAGGTTGCTTTCAATTGTCCCTGAAAATAAGATCCCTTTTTGGGGAACAAATCCGATTGTATCCCTCAATTGGTGAATGGGCCAATCCTTGATATTGATTCCATCAATCAGGATTTCCCCTGACGTCACATCGTAGAATCTGGGAAGTAAGTTCACCAGCGTACTTTTTCCGCTTCCCGTAGCGCCGATAAATGCCGTGGTACGTCCCGGCATCGCCGTAAACGTAATGTTATGTAACACATCCTCATCTGCATCCGGATACCGGAACGATACATCCCGGTATTCCACAACTCCCTTGGGAGACTCTGGAATTTCAGCCGCATCCTTTGGATCTGCAATGGAGGGCTCCGTCTGAAGCACTTCAACAACACGCCTGATGGAAACGATCGCTCTTGGGATCATAATAAACATCATGGTCATCATCAAAAATGCCATGATGATCTGCATCACATACTGCATATAGGCCATCATATCTCCCACCTCCATACGGAAGGAGGATACTGCCTTAGACCCTACCCATATAATCAGGAGATTGGTCAGATTCATGATCAGCATCATGGCCGGCATCATACCGGAGGTAACTCTATTAACAAACAAATTTGTTTCAGTCAGCCTTACATTCACCTTTTCAAACCGTTTTTCCTCAAAACGCTGGGTGTTAAATGCCCGGATCACCAGCGTTCCTTCCAGGCTTTCTCTTACTACCAGGTTTAATCGGTCAACCAGCTTCTGAACAAATTGAAAACTTGGCATAACAACCGCAAGCATGCTGAATACCACTACTAACAATAAGGCCACGGAAAGTGCAATAATCCATGACATGGATTTGTTTTTATCCAGTGCGTGAATCACGCCTCCAACTCCCATGATCGGAGCATAAAATACAATCCGGATTACCATAACGATCAACTGCTGGATCTGGGTGATATCGTTTGTTGTCCTTGTGATCAGGGAAGAGGTGGAGTATTTCTCCAGCTCCGTATTGGAAAAGCTCTCTACCTTCGTGAAAATGTCCTGGCGCAGATCCCGGCTGACACCTGCCGCTATTCTGGCGGCGATGAAACCCACGATAATCGTACAGCAGGCACTAATAAGGGCAATGCCTAACATTTGAAATCCCACTTTCAGAATGTAAGAGGTGTTGCCCGTTGTAATTCCTTTATTTACAATATCAGACATGAAATCAGGAAGTGATAAGTCACAAGTCGCCTGACTATATAACAATGCCACAGTCACTGCTAAAAATAAAATATATGGCTTAAAATACCGAAAAAATATTTTCACATCGATTCCCTCCTTTCCTTTCATCTCTAATACTTTCGTTCAAACGTTTTGTAGATCTGTCTGTCTTTTCTAAATCTGTCTTTATCCTCTGCAATCTACTTTATTCCTCACATATCCTTTTCTTTCATCATTGATTCCACTTCTTTCTCCATTAGTTCCGTAAACTTTTTCCATAATTCAATCAATTTACTTGCATCCTCTTCTCCCATGCTAATAATTACCCGTTCCAGAAGATCACTCATACCTCCTGAACACTTCTTCCATAGTTTTTCTCCATCTTCCGTTAAGGAAACACAGATATTTCTGCGGCTTTTGGGATCTATCTCTCTGTATATTAAGCCCCTTTCCTCCAGTGAGTTCAGCATCCGGGATGCTGCCGATAATGCGATATTCATCCTCTTTGCCAAAGCGGATACATGAATCCCCTTCTTTTCCGGATTTTCATTCATGCCAGTCCATATTTGATGCAGCGCAAAGAATTCGCTGCGTGTGACGCCTTCCGGCACACAGTTTCTATGGATGCTTTGCTTTCTTCCCATCATCATAGCCAATTCTGTTTTAAACTTTTTTATGTACTCTTCCTGTCCATCCTTCACAATAAAACCCCCC
>Ga0213825_1000393_pt1 | contig 32408 bp, 27 predicted proteins | sample MC6MC0900MG_FD_179896 | JGI IMG/M metagenome (GOLD analysis project Ga0213825, IMG submission 179896) | Enriched soil aggregate microbial communities from Iowa State University, Ames, United States - MC6-MC0900-MG | ecosystem: Environmental > Terrestrial > Soil > Unclassified | place: USA: Iowa...
CTGATTTCAGAGAGACCTGTCTGGGCTCCTGTGAGAAAAACGATAAACCAGGCCATGAGTACAACAACAATTGTCCGGATGGCCGTAGCCAGATTGGAATTGACTCCCTCGATTCCCATTTTAGCCAGAATAGAAGTGAATGCGGCAAAAATGGAGGAAAGAAGAGCGAAAACAAACCACATAAAAAGCGCCTCCTGATTTATTTATTTTTTACACACTACCATTGTAGCTCTCTCGATAGAAAGTTGCAAGATAAACCTTAAAAGGAAAGAAGCGCCGTGTTATAAAAAATATGTTGACAGATAGATAAATATATAGTATTATTATGTAAGTTGTGAAAACAGCAAACAGGAAAGTAGGTATCCGCCTCACCACGGCACGAGTAAGTGTCCCTGGTTCATAGCCTTTGGTACATAGGTGTACTGTGTAGAGACTTTGGTGGTGGATAGCGTTTGTCTATCTACTTTTTTTTATGCCTATGGGCAAGCAATGTGGATTCCAGCCAACACACACTATATGATGGAGGTGCACGACAATTAGCGATTTAATGATTAATGAACAGATCAGAGATAAGGAAGTTCTGTTGATTGGTGAAAACGGAGAAAAATTGGGTATCATGTCTACCAGAGATGCTTTGCAGATGGCAAAGGAAGCAGAACTGGATTTGGTTAAGATTGCTCCGACTGCAAAACCCCCAGTTTGTAAGATTATCGATTACGGTAAATATCGTTATGAACTGGCAAGGAAGGAAAAAGAAGCTAAAAAGAAACAGAAGGTAATCGAAGTAAAAGAAGTTCGTTTATCTCCTAACATTGACACCAACGATTTAAACACGAAGATGAGCGCCGCAAGGAAGTTCCTCGAAAAGGGAGATAAAGTTAAGGTAACCTTACGTTTCAGAGGTCGTGAGATGGCGCATATGTCAAAGTCAAGGTATATTCTGGACGACTTCGCTGAGAAGTTAGCAGATATCGCTGTTATTGACAAGCCACCTAAGGTGGAAGGAAGAAGCATGGTTATATTTTTGAATGCAAAACGCCAGTAGAACTTATCAAGGAGGAAAATACAATGCCTAAATTAAAAACCAGTAAATCAGCTGCAAAACGCTTTAAAGTTACAGGAACGGGAAAGCTTGTAAGAAATAAAGCTTACAAATCTCACATCTTAACTAAGAAATCAACTAAGAGAAAAAGAAATCTTAGAAAAGATATTGTTACCGATGCAACTAACGCAAAAGTAATGAAGAAGATTTTACCATATCTATAGGATCTTTAAGTTAAGAAGGAGGAAAAACCGATGGCAAGAATTAAAGGCGGTATGAACGCTAAGAAAAAACATAACAGAGTGTTAAAGATGGCTAAAGGCTACAGAGGCGCTCGTTCCAAACAGTATAGAGTAGCAAAGCAGTCAGTCATGAGAGCATTAACAAGCTCCTATGCAGGCAGAAAAGAAAGAAAGAGACAGTTCAGACAGTTATGGATCGCTCGTATCAATGCTGCTGCACGTATTAACGGTGTATCTTACAGCGTATTTATGCACGGCTTAAAGTTAGCTGGAGTTGATTTAAACAGAAAAGTTCTGGCTGACATGGCAGTAAATGATGCAGAAGGCTTTGCAAAATTAGCAGAACTGGCTAAGTCCAAAGTGGCTTAATCGCATATTCAAACCTCGGAAACCTCGTGTTTACGGGGTTTTTTTGATACCCGCAATATACGCGCGATATAAGGATGCAGACTTCTGGACATGCCAAAAAGGCTGCCTGGTGCAGTTGACCCCGGAAACCATGTGCTTTCGGGGTCTTTTTTTTGATACTTAAAACGACACTTATCCACAATAATGTGGAAACAATTGTGGATTGTATGTTAATGTCTGAAAATACGACAAAAATGTGCAAATTACTACAGGACTACGACCTACGGTTATACACAATTTCAGCGTTAACACACCTTGTCTAACTGTCCCATATAATATAGTGTAACACAGTAAAAAAGGAGTGAAAGAATATGAGTAGTTTTAAATGTAGATGCAGATGCAGATGTATTAAGAATTGCAACCGTGATCATGAATTTGATTGCGACCGTGATCGTGAAGATTTTGAAGAATGCGAAGAATAGTCATTGATATTGATATCTTTCCTATTTAAAAATGAGTTAGAATAAATACATAGAAATAGCTCTTAATTGAGTGAATGCCGATGTCAAGATCATCTTTTGCAGCATTCACATCTTTTCTAATGGTTCCATATAATAAACTATATAAATAAAAAAAGAGGTGCAAATATGGGCTGTTTTTGGGGCGGCTGTAATAATAACTGCAGGCGTAGTTGCAACAATAACTGCAGATGTGAAAATAGATCTTGTTGCGAAGAACAAAAAGATGAATGTGAAAAGGAAAGAAGAGAAGCTTATTGCGCAGGTTTTCGGGACGGCTGCAACAGCGCTTCCCGCTGGCGCGGTGATGATGACTGCTGAGAAATGAATGTAGAGTAAGGGAAGTGCTCCAGGAGGCTGAGGGTTTCTGATTTGGAATGTGGCGCTGCATCAGGCGTTTGTATGCCATCTTTTAGGACGGTTATGTACACTTATAAATATGATTGCCTACAAGTAAAATATAAAATAGCATAAAATCTTACGATAAATTAGCCCCGGGATTTTCTCTTCGGGGCTTTTGTGGTGGGAGATATATCTCATTCTTCCGGAGAAGATGGAAATTGAAAAGCCGTCAGAAGCGGTTGAGTAAAGCTTATATTCCAATGAATAATGAATAATGAATAAAAGAAAAGCGCAGGCATAGTGCCTGCGCTTTTCTTGATTCATAATCACGTGTGCCTCATATTTTTGGCAATAAAAAACTCCCCGAGTAGGACTTGAACCTACGACCCAACGGTTAACAGCCGTTTGCTCTACCGACTGAGCTATCGAGGAATACATGATTTATTATACTCGAAAAGAAAAATATGTCAATAGGAAAATTAAAACAATAAAAAAGTGCGGGAGATGGGACTTGAACCCACACGTCTATACAGACACAAGATCCTTAGTCTTGCCTGTCTGCCAATTCCAGCACTCCCGCACAACGAAGTCTATCTTAACACCATAATGTGGAATTGTCAATGTTTTTTGAAAAATATATACAAAAAAAATATTTGAAAAATTTGGAGAAATGTTGTTGACAGATAGGAGCTTGTATACTATAATAGCTATTGTTGTTACGAGAGATAACAACGAAATGCAGAAGTGGCGGAATTGGCAGACGCGCACGGTTCAGGTCCGTGTGGTAGCAATACCTTGAGGGTTCAAGTCCCTTCTTCTGCATGAAACTATACAGATTGTCATAGCTGTGTGGTTTTCATTTTATATGACATGCGGGAGTGCTGGAATTGGCAGACAGGCAAGACTAAGGATCTTGTGGTTGTATGATCGTGTGGGTTCAAGTCCCATCTCCCGCATTAATAAGACATATTTTCACTTTGTGAAAGGTATGTCTTTTTTTGTATGTACAGAGTGCGGAAAAAAAGTTTATAAAGATACGCCCAGCTTTTAAGTGAGAAAGCAGAGCGTATCTTTTTTATATACTATAGTCAGTAAACAATCAAGTAAGATATTATTTCTTTTTAACAGGATAACAAACCTCTGTCACTAATTCATCCGGATTCTGCGTTTGAGCAGGGCTGACGTGATAGATGCAGAACATAGCTCCGTTAAATTCAAAACCATTGTCATTTACCCAATTTGCCACCGCACGGTTTACAGCGGTGAGCTGCTCGTAGCTGCCTTTGTAGGTTGCCGAAGCAATCTCTACTACGGGCATGGTTTTAAACACTACATGTTCCGTGTCCGGATAACTGCCTTTCACTGTGATCTGGATTTCCACATCCACATCGTTTTCCTTATATCCCTCGTCATGGAAAATTGCAAGGCTGCAGCAATTGTCGGCAGGCTGCATCTGTAGCGGAGCCGTCTCCGTCATCATAAGATTCCAAAGGATCCCTTCCTGGTTGTAGGAGGGAATCACCTTTCGTACACTTGCGACATAGCGCTCCGGAAGATTCTTTAATGTAACATTGTAATTCATAGCGGTATCATCCTTTCTCAGCCGTTTGATGGCTGTATCAAGGAGCAGCAAACGACGGCCTGTTTCTTCAGCTTCTGCCAGAACCTCAGCCTGCTTTATTACCAGAAAATCAGCCAGTGCCTGAGGATTATCATAGCTCTTTAAGATTTCTCCAATTGCTGCGAGACCAAATCCCATATCCTTAAGAGCCGTAATTCTGCTTGCAACCGGCAGTTGATCTTCCCCATAGTAACGGTAGCCGGTAAAGCTATCCGTGGTTTTTGGCACCAGCAGGCCAATCTCATCGTAATGCCGAAGCATCCTTATACTGATCCTTGAAAGTTTTGAAAAATCACCTATTTTCAGCATTTTTATTTCCTCACATATATGTGTATTTTCGAGCTCAATGATAGTATAGAGTATACCACAGTGTGAGAGTCAATGGGTATTTTTAAATGATAAATAGATACTGTTTTAAGAATTGTGCTATAATAAAAATCAAATAAAATTTCAGGAGGAGTACCTATGGGGTATAAAGTACTGGTAGCGGATGATGAGTATATCATTCGTCGGGGGATTATCAGCTTTTTAAGACAATACAGCGATTTCGAGCTTGCAGCAGAAGCAGAAGATGGAGAAATGGCACTTGAACTGGCAAAAGATATCTCTCCGGATGTTTATTTTGTTGATATTAATATGCCATTCCTAAATGGTCTACAATTCATTAAAAGCTTAAGGGAAATAAACTCCAGGGCGGTGGTAGTGATTATCACTGGGTATGACCGGTTTGAATATGCCAGGGAAGCACTGAAGCTGGGAGTCTTTGAATATCTGCTAAAACCTCTGATGGAAGGTCCTTTCGATGAGATGATACAGCGGGTTCGGGAAAGACTTAAGAGAGAGGAAAGCGAGGATAAGTATCTTGATTGGGCAAAGAGCATGCTTGCACAAAACCGTACCTATCTGGCTTCTAACTTTTGGCAGAGGGCCCTGGAAGGGCATTACACAAAGGAAGAGATCAGGGAACGTTCCCAGTACTTAAACCTGCTGCTTCCGGAACCATTTACGGTTACGGTGGTTTCCCTGGAATATCAGAAAATGGAGGATGTAAAAGGCACCTGGAATGAAGATCTGCTGTTTTTTGTAGCTGAGAATATTGCAAATGAAATGTTTCATGGACTGGAAAACCCAAACAGCTGCCAGGACAGGCATGGTAATCTGGTGGTGATTTCAAAAGCTGTGGCACCGGAAGCTGCAGAGGAGCAGACGGAGACTTACTGTAATATGCTGGAGTCGCATTTGCCGGTGCGCAGCATAGTGATGCAGGGAAACGGAGATGATTACGGAACACTGGCAGAAACCTATGAAACGGCTGTCAGCCGGTTAAAGGACCTGGAAACCGGTTCCTCTGTAATTAAGGACGTGAAGCTCTATATTGAAGACAACTATTCCCGGGAGGACTTTTCCTTTCAGGATGCGGCCGGCCATGTGAATCTGTCTATTCCCCATTTAAGCAGGATGTTTCGCAGGGAGATGGGTGTCACCTTCATCGATTACTTAACCAGCGTCAGGATCCGCAAAGCAATCGAACTTTTACATAGCGGTGAATTAAAGATTTATGAAATTGCGGAACTGACCGGTTACGCAAACCAGCATTATTTCAGCAATGTGTTTAAAAAGAACTTAGGAGTCAGCCCTGCGGAATACCGGAGGCTGATTAAAAATGATAATCAAACCTAGAACATGCAATGATTTTATACCTTTTACTCAAATTATTGCAAAGACTTTCTTTCCTCCTTCCGGCATAATAATTGTATCGTTCAAATAAAAAAGGAGGATTATAAAATGAAAAAAAGATTTTTAAGCGTGTTGCTGTGCGCATCCATGGCGGCAGTTTCTTTAGCCGGATGCAGCAGCGGAGCCAGCAGCTCAACCGCAACCACAGCGGCTCCTCAGACAACGGCTGCACAGGCTGAAACCACAGCAAAGGCAGAGGAAACCACGGCCAAAGCTTCCGAAACAGCAGGGGAAAAGCTGGTAGTCGGCTTTGCCCAGATCGGTCAGGAATCCGGATGGCGTGACGCAGAGACCCTTTCCATTCAGACCTATGCGTCTGAAAACGGGGATAAGGTGGAGCTTCTTTTTGCAGATGCGCAGCAAAAGCAGGAAAATCAGATTAAAGCAATCAAGAACTTCATTGAGCAGGGTGTCGATGTTATCGGTCTTGCACCGGTTGTAGAAACTGGCTGGGATCAGGTGTTTGCTGAGGCGAAAGAAGCAGGGATTCCGATTATTCTTCTGGACCGGAGAGCAGATGTCGGCGAAGACTTATATGCAACCTTTATCGGCTCTGACTTTATTGAAGAAGGTAAGATGGCTGCAAAGGAAATGGCAAAGCTGATTGGGGAAAATGGAAAAATTGTTGAACTGGAAGGAACGGTAGGCGCTTCCGCAGCAACGGACCGTAAAACTGGATTTGATGATGAGATCAAGGCAAGCTATCCGGGTATTGAGATCGTAGCTTCCCAGACCGGCGATTTCACCAGAGCCCAGGGAAAAGAAGTCATGGAGTCTTTCTTAAAATCCAATAAGGATATTAAGGGCGTTTATGCCCACAATGATGATATGGCTCTTGGAGCAATCGAAGCAATCAAAGAGGCTGGATTAAAACCGGGTGAAGACATCAAGATCGTTTCCATCGACGGTGTCCGTGGAATCTTTGAAGCAATGGCAGCCGGAGAGGCAAATTGTACCGTAGAATGTAATCCACTGCTTGGACCGCTTTTATTTGAAACTGCAGCAAAGCTGAAGGCAGGTCAGTCTGTTGATAAATGGGTGAAATCGGTAGATGGCGTATTTACTGCTGATATGGCAGCTAAGGTACTTCCGGACCGCAAATATTAAACCGCGGGGTTGTTGCAAAAGTATATCATTATTTTTGCAGCAACCCTTTTCATATCAGAGGAAATGCCCTCTTAACCTAAAAGCGAGGAGGAAACGCCATGAGTGCTGGAAATCAGCTTTTGACAGTGAGAAATATATCCAAGGCATTTGGGAAAGCGGTAATTGCTTTGGCTGATGTGCAGTTTGATTTGAATCGGGGGGAAATACATGCCTTGTTGGGGGAAAACGGTGCGGGGAAATCAACGCTCATTAAAGTGCTGACCGGAGTGGAAAATAAGGACCAGGGTATCATCGAGCTGGACGGAAGGCAGATCAATCCAAGATCCACGCAGGAAGCACAAAACGAAGGGATTTCAACGGTATACCAGGAAGTTAATCTCTGCCCCAATCTTTCCGTGGCGGAAAATATTTATATTGGGCGGGAACCGAGAAACCGATTTGGAACAATTAATTGGAAAAAAATCAATGCCGATGCCAGGGAACTGCTGGATAAATTTGATTTACATATAAATGTTACGAAGAATCTGGATCATTACTCTGTGGCGATCCAGCAGATGGTGGCCATTGCAAGGGCCAGCGATATTGATGCCAAGGTTCTTATCTTGGATGAACCCACCAGCAGCCTTTCCTCTGCTGAGGTCGATAAGCTGTTTGAAATTATGAGAAAGCTTCGTGAAGAAGGTATGGGGATAGTCTTTGTCACACATTTTCTGGATCAGGTTTATGAAGTCACTGACAGAATCACCGTACTTCGGAACGGAAAATATGTGGGGACCTATCTGACGAAAGAACTGCCAAGAGTAGAACTGGTAGGAAAAATGATAGGTAAGGATTATGCAGGTCTTAAGGAAGCCATGAATGCAAAACGGCCGGAGGAAACAGAGAGACAGGAGAAGGAGACATTTATTAAGCTGGTCAATGTCAGCAGTCCCGGAACAGTTAAGGGGTTTGAGCTTACAGTGAAAATGGGAGAGGTTCTGGGTTTTTCCGGTCTCTTAGGCTCCGGTCGTTCGGAGACAGCCAAGGTTTTATTTGGAATAGATCCCATCAGCGAAGGCGAAGTAAAGGTGAAAAATGAGATGGCTCACTTACATTCTCCCTTAGACGCAATTCGAAATGGAATCGCTTTCTGCCCGGAAAACCGGAAGACAGAGGGAATTATCGGAGAGCTTTCCATCTGGGAAAATATCATCCTTGCCCTTCAGGTGAAACGGGGGATCTTCCATAAGATTTCCAGGAAAGAAGCGGAGGAACTGGCAAAGGAGTATATTGAAAAGCTGCAGATTAAAACACCGGGTACAGAGCAGTTAATTAAGAATTTAAGCGGAGGAAACCAGCAGAAGGTAATTCTTGCCAGATGGCTAGCCACGGATCCGGAGTTTCTGATGCTTGATGAACCAACCAGGGGAATCGATATCGGAACAAAGGCAGAGATCCAGAAAATTGTCATGGATCTTGCAGGAAGAGGGATGGCGGTACTCTTTATATCATCGGAGATTGATGAAATGCTCCGATGCTGCACCAGGATGATTGTGCTTCGGGATATGAAGCAGGTAGGAGAGTTAAACGGAAAAGAGATATCAGAAGAAGCAATTATGCGAATTATGGCAGGAGGTGAAGCATCATGAGAGAAACCTGGAATCGTTTGTCAGAAAAACAGTATTTCCGCCCCCTCATCATTTTCATCATAATTCTGCTCTTTAATGGTATTGTCAGCAAGGGAGATTTTTTCACTCTCTCCATCGTGGATGGACATTTATATGGACGTATTATTGACATCGTGAGAAATGGGAGTAAGCTCATGATACTGGCTGGCGGCATGACCATGATACTGGCAACAGGCGGTACCGATATTTCCGTAGGCTCTATCATGGCGATCAGCGGAGCCATTGCCTGCAGCATCGTAAACGGAAATATTTTTCCGTCATTCAATGGGAATGTTGCCGCAGCGATTATTCTTGCAATCCTTGCAGGAACCGTCAGCGGCATATGGAATGGTTTTTTAGTAGCCAAAATAAAGATTCAGCCGATTGTAGCTACCATGATTTTAATGGTGGCCGGCAGGGGGATCGCACAGCTGATCACCAGGGGGAAGATTGTTACGATTACTTCGGAAACCTATTATTTTATTAATGGAGGTTATATTTGCGGACTCCCATTTCCCCTGTTTATTGTACTTTTCCTGGTTGGCTTACTCGTGCTGTTTACGGGAAGAACAGCATTTGGCCTGTTTTTGGAATCGGTTGGCTGTAATCCAACCGCCTCAAAGTATGTGGGCATTAAGGTTGACCGGATGCTGTTAGCAATCTATACACTTTCAGGAGCATTTGCTGCGGTGGCAGGCTTGATTGAAAGTGCCGGGATCAAAGGTGCGGACTGCAACAATGCAGGGCTGGGGATTGAAATGGATGCCATTCTTGCCGTTGCAATTGGAGGAACAAACTTAATGGGCGGGCGTTTTTCCATTCCAGCCAGTGTCATAGGTGCATTGATCGTACAGAGCATCACAACAACCGTACTGGCGCTGGGAGTTCCGGCCGCCTATATCCGTGTGCTAAAGGCATTGCTGATTATCATCATCTGTTTGTCGCAGTCAAAACAGTTTAAGGATCTGGTCATTAAACGCAAAATGATAAACAGAAAGGTGGTCGGCAGCTAATGGAACAGACGGGAAAAAGAAAAAGAGTTCATATCAATAATATTTCACTGGTTATCACCATTGTGCTGTTTATCCTGATGTTTTTGTTTGGTTCTGTAAAGTACAATAATTTCTTATCGCTATCGACCTTTTTAAACCTTTTTAATGACAATGCATATTTAATGATAGCGGCGATCGGAGCAACCTTTGTGCTGATAAGCGGAGGGATCGATATCTCCATCGCCTCTACCATAGCATTTACCGGCGTAAGTTCTGCATACCTTTTGGAACGGGGGGTCCCGGCATTTCTGGTAATCCTTATGATGCTTCTTGCAGGAATCATCGTAGGCTGTACCCAGGGTGCCTTGATTCATTATTTTAAGCTTCAGCCGTTTATTGTGACTTTGGCAGGCCAGTTTTTGATGCGGGGGCTATGTGTTGTGATCAGTGAACGCTCCATTCCCATCAGTGATCCGTTTTTTAAAACCATGGCACTTGGAAAAGTGGCAGTTCACTTAGGAGAAGCGAAAGCGTGGAACGGGAAAATTTATTACTATGTATTTATCCTTTTGATTGTTTTTGCGGCTGCCGTCTATACCCTGAGATATACGAAGTTTGGCAGGTGTTTGTATGCGCTTGGAGGCGGTGAAACATCCGCTAGCCTCATGGGATTAAATGTTGCAAGAACGAAAATTGCGGCATACGGAATCAGCAGCTTTTGTGCCGCTCTCGGAGGAATCGTGTTCAGTTTTTATACTCTGGCCGGATTCGGCCTCCAAAATCTGGGCCTGGAACTAGATGCACTTTCATCCGCTGTGATCGGCGGTACTCTGCTAACCGGGGGCGTAGGCACTGTGGCGGGTACGGTAGTCGGAGTTATGATAGAGGGAATCATTCAGACAATCGTCACCTATCAGAATTTAAATACCTGGTGGACGAAAGTTACCATTGCGGCGCTTCTGTGTTTCTTTATTGTAATACAGAGAATCATTGCTATCCGCGCTGAAAAATCAAAGGGGAAGAACGAATAATAAAGCATAATGCAGTTGTAAGAGTCTGTTAACTTCGGTATACTGAATGAAGCAGGGGATTTGATATGAAAATAGGAGTGAGAGCAATGAAATATTGGAAGAAACGATTCATGGATATGAAAATTCGTGATAAAATGATCAATTCTCATATTTTTATTGCGCTCATTCCTTTTTGCTTTGTCGGGATATTGGGGATTATCAGCTCAACCAGAGAGGCGGAGCGCAATGTGACCCAACATACGTCTCTGCTGGTGGGACAAGTGCAGCATACAACAGATATCTATATAAGCAGCATTGAAAAGACTGCGAATATGCTGATCCGGATTATTGAGCCAATGCATCTTGGCAGAATCCCATCCGCAGAAGACAGCCGCTGGAAGGAATATGAGGCGGCACTGAAAAACAGCTTTGAGGTGGTAGCGGAAACTCACGATGAAATAGCGGGCATTTTTTTTGCTACGGAGCATGATATGTATGTAGGAACCGGGATGTCAAGAATCTCCCGTGACCCTTTTGCCAAAGAGGTCTGGTATGAAAAAGCAGCGGCATCTCCAGGGGAAATGCAGATCATCAGCAATGTTACCGGAAGGAATATTGTTACGGAGGCTGCCTACAGCATTGATGATGTATTTTCAGTAATGAAAGCTGTTATAGACCCGGAGACAGGGGAACGGGTGGGTGTATTGCTATTTGATGTAAAGCATGAAATTATATCCTCCGCCATTCAGGATGCGAATATCGGTGAAAATGGATTTGTATTCGTCCTGGATGAGCAGAATCACTTAGTATATGCTCCAACCAATAAAATCGTCTACCGCATCCGCCCGGAATGGCTGTGGAATGAAGAAGAGCCTGTGACCGCGGTTACCAATGGGGAAAAGTATCAGATCAGTTATCAGAAATCCGCCTATACCGGCTGGAAAACTGTCAGCGTCTCATCTTACCGGGAAATCATGGGCGGAATCAATACCATGCTGATCATGTTTGGCTGGGTTTTGGTATTAACAATTCTTACGGTATTTATTGTAGCGGTAAAAATATCGGAGACGGTCACAAAACCAATTGTCAGGCTCCGCAACTTAATGAAGGAGACGGAAAAAGGCAACTTATCTGTTCGGTTTGAGGGCGATTATTTAGATGAGGTCAGCGAGCTTGGCCGCCGGTTTAATCAGATGCTGGAGCGAATACAAGAATTGATGGAAGAGGTTTATAAGGAACAGGAAAACAAGCGGAAAGCGCAGCTTAAGGCAGTTCAGGAACAATTTAAACCGCATTTTTTATACAATACTCTGGACACCATAGGCTGGATGGCGAGAGAACATTCCGCTTATGACATCGTTCATCTTGTGGATGCTCTTACCAATGTTTTTCGCATCAGCTTAAGCAAGGGCAAAGACTATATTACCATTGAAGAAGAAATCCGGTATATCTCCAATTATCTCTACATACAGAAAATCCGTTACGGTCCTAAGGTACAGTATGAAATTCAGGCAGAGGAAGACTGTATGAAGGTGGTTCTTCCAAAGATGATCCTTCAGCCGTTGGTGGAAAACTCCATTTACCATGGGGTAAAGATGAAGAATGGAGACGGGCATTTGAAGATCACCGGACGGGTGGAAGATGATTGGGTGAGCCTGGAAGTCTGGGATGACGGAAAGGGCATGGAGGAAGAAAAGGTTTGGGAGTTATCCAGATTGTTAAATGAACCGGGTGAAGCCGGTAGAAACAGGAGCTTTGGTTTGTTTTATATTAAGGAGCGGCTGCGTATCCGGTATGGAGAGCAGTTCCAGGTATTGGTGGAAAGCAAAGAGGGGCAGGGGACGCGTATTGTTATACGAATTCCGAAAGAAGTTCAGAATGATCTTGAAAAAGGATAAAATGGAAAAAAGAACGAAATTACTATTGGTATTACTGATATCGGTATTTGTCTTTTTGGGATACCGTATTTATAACGGGGCGATTACCCAGACGGTTTATAAAAGCGATGTGGAATATGTAATCGGTGTTTCCCAGGCAAATATGCGGGAAGCATGGAGAGTAGCCCTGATCAATGAGATCCAGGAGGAAGCGGGAAAGTATCCCAATATCAGGATCGTTACGGCAGACGCTACCTCAAACGTAGAGAAGCAGGAAAAGGATGTTGACAGGCTTCTGGATTTTGGCATTGATCTGCTGATTATTTCTCCCTGTGATTCCAGCCGTCTGACAAAGAAGGTCAGAGATGTATATCAGGAGGGAGTTCCTGTGATTGTTATGGACCGGAGCGTGGAGGGCTTTGATTACAACCTGTTTATCGGTCCGGACAATAATCTGATCGGGAAGCAGGGCGGAGAATGCGCGGCCCAGCTGCTTGGAAACGGAAAGGGAAAGATACTGGAGCTTCGTGCAACAGCCGGTTCTCTTCAGAGCGAGGAGCGGAGCGAGGGTTTTGATTCTGTGATCAGGGATTATCCTGACATAGAAAAGTCTGTCTGCGATTTAAAAAATGACATGAAAGACCCGGCCTATGATGCGGTTTATGCCATGAAGGAGGAACTGAAAGGTGTTTCTCTAATATTTGCCAACAATGATTCCGTGGCCTTTGGAGCATATGAGGCCTTAAAGGACAGGAATCTGGCTGAGAAGATAAAGGTCATCGGATGCGACGGCTTTACAGGAGAAAATGAAGGAGTGGATTTGGTCAGAAAAGGGAAGCTGGCGGCAACAATTTCCTGCCCCACGGGTGGTAAAGAAGCGGTACAATATGCGATTAACATTTTGAGGAAGGAAAGCGGTGTGCCCAAACAAGTAATTTTAAGAAGCCATACGATCTATCCCCAGAATGCCGGTGAGTATCTGGCGGCTCTTGACAGAGAAAGTATCGACGATGGAAGGAGAATTACCGTTGGATATTCCCAGGTGGGGCAGGAGAGCCAGTGGCGGCTTGCCAATACCCGTTCGATTCAGGAAGCGGCCAGGGAGTTTAACATGGAGCTTCTTTTTGACAGTGCAGACCAGTCTCAAAAAAAGCAGATTGAAGCGATCCGGAGGTTTATTAAGGAGAAGGTGGATGTAATCGTGGTTTCCCCGGTGATCGAGACCGGATGGGATGCGGTCTTAAAAGAGGCAAAGGAAGCCAATATTCCTGTAGTAATGTCCGACCGCAGGATCGAGGCGGGAGATGACTTAACAACCACGTACATTGGAGCTGATTTTTTAGAGGAAGGGCGAAGAGCCATGCGCTGGCTAAAGGAACATGTGAAACCGGATCATGGGACTGTTTATATTTTAGAGCTTCAGGGCAGTGAAGGCGCGACGCCTACGGAAGAGAGAAAGAAAGGCTTCTTTGAAATATTAGAGGAGAATCCCCAGTACCAGATTGTATATACAGATTATGGTGATTTTACTTTCGAAGGAGGTAAACAGGTTGTTGAGGAATACATAAACAGTCACACCTGGGATGTGGATATTATCTATTCCCACAACGACGATATGGCCCTTGGAGCAATTAAAGCATTGGAGGCCCATGGATTGAAACCGGGGAAAGACATAACGATTGTCTCTGTGGATGCGACGAAAGAAGCGTTTCAGGCAATGATAGACGGTAAGCTGAACTGTGCGGTAGAATGCAGTCCGCTTTTAGGTCCGCCGCTCATGAAGGCGATCCGGGATATGATTGCAGGAAAGGAAATGCCTCTTCGGATTATAACAGAAGAGAAGGTGTACGATCAGTCAGATGCTGAGACTGTTATCAAAACCAGAGAATATTAAGGATCACCATTTTCATTGGAATATTGTTTGCCAAAAAGAAAATAAAAAAGTACTTGATTATTTGCTAAAAGTATAGTATTATAATTGTACGAATTGAATTACCAATTCAGACAATTGAAAAGCAGAAGTGGCGGAATTGGCAGACGCGCACGGTTCAGGTCCGTGTGGTAGCAATACCTTGAGGGTTCAAGTCCCTTCTTCTGCATAGCTATGCTTAATGTCCTGTGGAGAACGCCACAGGACATTTTTTGCATGATCCTATAAAATAATTATTAATTTTGGGTTGACAACAATTTTAAAATAAGCTATATTTTTATTATAATTCAGGGTGTTACCAAACGGGCATTACCAGACAATTATTCTATTAAGGATATTGTCTGTTTTTTGTTTTAAGAGGATTTATATTATGTTTCTGCCTGGTTTAAAAACGTAAAAGTGAAAGAGGGGAGATTGGATTGAAAATTTTACAGCCATATAATAATAATATAATTCTTGCGGAAGACAAAGGACAGGAAATCGTTCTTATTGGAACCGGTATAGGTTTTGGAAAAAAAACAGGTCAGGAGGTGGATCTATCAAAGATTGATAAAAAATACATCTTAAACGCAGATAAAAAAGAACTGATCAATCTGGAAGTACTGGACAGCATTGATGAGAATTTGATTATTGAAGTCCAGAGAATCATGGAATCCATTGAGAAATCATCATGCTTTCAATTAAGCATAGGAGGCCTGGTCTCATTATTGGACCATCTGGATTCTGCAATTAAAAATCAAGGCAAGGAAGAGGAACACCCTCTCAGATGGATTGTTAAAAGAATTTACCCCAATGATTACGAATTGGCAAGAAGAGTTGTCCAATCTTTGAATGATAAATTCAAGATTCATCTTAATGATTTTGAAATTACTGCTGTTGCACTTCATTTCATTAATAATGGTTTTAGTCAATCACTGAATGAAACAATGAACACAACTGAGGTGATCAATAAATCCATAAATATCATTGAATATACCGGTGCGTTTGTTATGGATAAGAAATCAATCAACTACTCTCGTTTTGTCACCCATTTACGTTTTTTAATGAAACGTCTGGAACTAAACGAAGATATAAGTAATGAAGATGATCATCTTTACAACGCAATTTATGATTGTTCAAACAGTATCATTCATGAAACAACCGATAAAATTATTGAATATCTGCAATACCAGTTTAAAAAGAAAATTGGCAAATCGGAAAGAGCTTTTTTAATGATTTATTTGAACAAGCTTTTAACGGAAAATAAATAATAGGGAGTCACTTTAAGTAGGCTATACCTGTAAAAGAGCAATTTATTTGCTTCTTTTTCAGGTATTTTTTATTTTAGGAGGTAGCAGAGATGGATTATAATCATTTATCAAAAACGATATTAAAAAATGTAGGTGGAGAAGAAAACATTCTGGATGTATATCATTGTATTACCCGGCTCAGATTTCATTTAAAAGATTCATCAAAGGTAAATGAAAAAGAAATAACAGATACGGAAGGAATCGCCGGAGCTCAATTTAAAGGAAGCGAATTTCAAGTCATCATTGGGAACGATGTGAAAAATGTATATGAAAATTTTGTTTCTCACATGAAGGATTTCGGAAGACAAGACGGAGAAGTGAGTACAGAAAAAACAAATATCATGACAAAGTTAATGGATACATTAGCCGGAGTATTCGTTCCGGTTCTACCGGCAATAACAGCTGCAGGTATGGTAAAGAGTGTTTTAGCATTGTTATTAGCTGTCAGGGCAATCTCTGCAGAGAGCGATATTTACCAATTATTCAATATATTATCCGATGCTGCTTTTTACTTCCTTCCATTCCTGCTTGCCGTAACCTCGGCACGTAAATTTAAAACCAATGAATTTCTGGCGCTGACAGTAGCTGGTTCATTGATGTATCCGACAATTATGACAGGGGCAGCAAATGGCGGCGGCTTACATGTATTTGGTTTAACAATTCCATTTATTAATTACTCTGCTTCTATTATTCCGATTGTGCTGAGTGTGTGGCTATTAAGCAAGGTCTATCGGTTTATTGACAAAAGAACACCGGAAACCGTACGTCTTTTAATAGCGCCAATGCTGTCACTGTTTATAATTGTGCCAATCTCACTTGGATTACTGGCTCCATTAGGCAATTATGCAGGTTATTATTTAGCTAGCTTCCTTACATGGATTTTTGCAGTATCCGGTCCGGTTGCGGGACTCATTTTGGGGGCAACAATTCCACTGATCGTTATGACGGGTATGCACTATGTGGTGAATCCAATTGTGCTGCAAAATTTAAATCAATTAGGCTATGATTTTATCGCCCCATTATTCTTTTTATGTAATATTGCACAGGCAGGTGCGACATTGGCTGTGTTTACAAAAGCAAAAGACAAGAAGCTTAAATCACTTGCTTTATCTACTGGTATTTCCGCTATATTTGGCATAACGGAACCAGCCATGTATGGTGTTAATATTCGCGAGAAAAGACCGTTTTTTGCATCTTTGATCGCCGGAGGCATCGGAGGTTCTGTGGCAACGCTGTTTGGTGTTAAAGTCTATGCGTTTGTCATGCCGGGTATCACCGGAGTCCCTGCTTACATTACCCAGGGCGGAGATAATAGAAACATAGTCGTGATTCTTCTCAGCCTGTTAATTACATTTGCTTCCTCTTTTGGATTAACCCTAATTTTATGGAAAGAAAAGAAAATAAATATAAAAGAAGAAGAATTTGTTCGAAGCCCAATTGAAGGGAAAATCGTACCCCTTACAGATGTACCGGATACTATATTCTCCAAACAAATTGTTGGACCTGGGGTAGCGATCATACCGGAAAGCCGGGAAATACGCGCACCGTTTGAAGGAGAAGTTACAATGATATCGGAAAGCAAACATGCCATCGGTTTGAAATCAAAAAGCGGGATCGAGTTGTTGATTCATGTTGGAATTGATTCGGCAAAACTTGGCGGTCTGGGCTTTGAGGCAGCAGTAAAAGCAGGAGATGATATAAGAGTGGGTGATAAATTGTTGGAGGTAAATTTAGATTATCTGAAAGAGAAAGGGATAAACACGATAACTCCGGTAGTTGTAACAAACGTCTCCGCGTTTAAAAGAGTTGAACTGCTTAGTGTAGGAAGTAAAGGTAACTTGGAAACGAATATTATTGCAGTATTATAATTTAATAAGAAAGGAGAGTATTGATGTATTTGAAACTAAATACATAATACAAATAAAAATATGATCACAGGATTTCCAAATGATTTTTTATGGGGAGCTGCAACTGCAGCAAATCAGGTGGAAGGAGGATACAATGAGGGCGGAAAAGGGCTTTCATCATTTGATGTTGTTCCTTATTACGAACCTGAGAATCGAAAAAACTTAAAAGTCCTTACCTCTGATGTGTCGGAAGAAGATTTTATAAAATATAAGACTGGAGGAGCGGAAGGTAATTTCCCAAAAAGGCGAGGTTCTGATTTCTATCATCAATACAAAGAAGACATTCAATTGTTTGGTGAACTGGGACTGAAAGTCTATCGCTTATCCATTTCATGGGCACGGATTTTTCCTGATGGCCTGTCCGCTGAACCAAATAAGGAAGGTCTGGAGTTCTACAAAAATGTATTTTCCCAGTGTAAGAAATATGGTATGGAACCTCTTGTAACCATGTCTCATTATGAAATACCGGTAGATATTGTAGATCAATTCAATGGCTGGGAAAGTAAAGAAACAATTCATCACTTTGCCAGATTTGCAAATGTAATTCTAAATGAATTTAAAAACGATGTAACCTATTGGATTATTTTTAATGAATTAAATATGACAGTTTTCAGTCCCTATACAGGCGCAGGTATTTTACAAGAAAGGATTGTTTCCAAAAATATTGAAACAGCTAAATATAAAGCGATCCATCATCAATTTTTGGCAGCAGCAAAAGTAACAAGTATTGCCAGATCGATCAATCCTGGATTTAAAATTGGATGCATGATCGCCCGCCTGGAGAATTATGCCGCTACTTGCAGACCGGAAGATCAATTCTCGGCATTGCAGGATGACCAGTTAAACTGCTTTTTCTTAGATGTATCAGTTCGCGGGAAATACCCCGGATATATGACGAGGTTTTTTGCCGAACATGACATTGAATTTGAGATTACGGAAGAAGAAAAAAGATTACTGGCATCGAATACATCAGATTTCATTTCTTTTAGCTTTTATAATACTTATGTTGCGAAATACGATGATACGGGAACCCGTGTTTCAGGAAACCTGGTTGACAGTGAGCCCAATCCATATTTAAAGACAACAGAATGGAACTGGCCCATCGATCCCCTTGGATTTCGAATTACACTGAATCGATTGTATGATAAATATCAGGTACCGCTTTTTGTGGCGGAAAATGGTCTTGGTGCAAATGATAAATTAGAAGAGTCCGGAGCTGTGCATGATACCTATCGTATTGAGTATCTGCGTGAGCATATTGCTGCGATGAAAGAAGCGGTAAAAGACGGTGTGGAAATATTCGGGTATACTGTTTGGACAGCCATTGATTTAGTAAGCTGCGGAACCAATGAAATGAGTAAACGCTATGGATTTATTTATGTTGATGCGGATAATTACGGAAATGGCAGTTATAAGCGCTTTAAGAAAGATTCTTTTGCCTGGTATCAAAAAGTGATTAAATCCAACGGAGAATTATTATAAAATCCAAGTCAACCGGGTATTCGCAATCCGCTTCACTGCTTACCTGATGGGGCTAAAAAAGGGTGCTGCAAAATCAATCATAGATCTGCAGCACCCAAAACTTTTATAAATTTGCCATACTCATGCCGGGTTCATAAACCGCATATTGGCTGCGGCCGTGCTTCTTTGCGTGATAAAGAGCAATGTCGGCCTTTTCATATAATTCCTCAAATACCGTTCCATCTTCCGGATAGGCGGCTGTTCCCAGGCTGCCTGAAATATGGGCTTCCGGTTCCAGAGCACTGCCTATGAGACTGCATAAATTTTCCAGACGTGCGTACAAGTCCATGCTGTAAGCCACATCTTTTAATAATATGATGAACTCATCGCCTCCCAGCCGGCCAAAGATGTCATCGCGCCTTAATGCGGATTTAAGTCTTGAGGCGGCGCGGTGGAGGGCCTTATCCCCAAACTGATGGCCGTAATTATCATTCAGCTGCTTGAAGCGGTCAATATCCAGCATAATAAGGATGTGGTGCCCCTGGCTGTTTTTTAATGTATTGCGTATTGCATGTATGGCAGTTGCCCTGTTTAACAGTCCGGTTAAGGAATCTTGCTTGGAAAGCTCCTGTAAATTCAGGGCCTCCCGCTTGGATTCGTCAATATCCTTAATAAGGATAAATGCCTTGATCGTATCGGTATAAGGATCAGAAACTATCTGTACCATGCCAAGCCCCCAGTAGATGCTACCATCGGGCCGTATACGCCGGTGCTCCAGCCGTAAGGACCGGTTCCCCCTATAGTAGTGGTATAGTAATTGGTTTTTATTGAAGAATTTTAGAAACATCTCACGGTCTTCTTCAAAAATATGATTCTCTGCTATGTAGGTCATAATGCTGGAAAAAGAATTGGTAACATATTCCGGCATGGTCTGGGTCATTTCTCCAATGATTTCTTCGAATAAGTCAAATTTTAAATTATATTCATAATAGCCGATACAGTCCCTTTTCTGTTCCCGCATGTACTCCATCCATTTTTGATAAGCCAGCTCTTTTTCATACTGGTCCGTAATATCCTGGTAGGATATGATTCCTCTGAGAGGCTTTTGCTTCTCAGTGCACACCAGCGAGTATTGGGATGAGAACCAATGATAATCCCCGGAACCAGTTTTTAAGCGTGTGATGCATTTGCCCTCGGGTATCCCCTTCTCCATGTCATTATAAAAGTCCAGAAAGTCCGTAACACTTTCCTTGTGTACAATACCGTTTTCAATAAGGAATTCAGGGGAGAGCGGCAGAGTATGGGGAAAGGGAAACGTTCTGGAAAATTCAGGTGAGGGGGAAATGGTTCTTGAAGGAATATCATAGATACTTACAAGACAGCCGGAATGCCGGCTTGCCAGCCGGTATTGTTCTTCACGAATCCGTAAGTGTTCCTGGAATTTTTTCATACGTGTGATATCGGAGATAGCACAGTACAATAGTTCCTCCTCCGGGATATAATTCAATTGTAAGGAACACCAGGTGCAGCTTATTTGTAGTTTGGCTTTGAATTCCAAGTCAAAACTGGCTGCCTGGTCTGTCAGGTGGCTGCGTATCTCCGTCAGCAGCTCCGGATATTCTGATTCACATACCATGTCCTGAAGTGAAGCAGGCGTTTGAAACAATGATTGAATCGCCTGATTGGAGTAAAGAATGGTAAGGTTTTCATCAGTTTTAAGCTTCAGTATGCCGCAAGGAATGCGATCTAAAAAAGTTTCTCCGTTCATCTTCACTTTCTCCCATAAGTGCTATGAAAATAGAAATTGGCCTTATATAGAATATATGAAGCATGTTGTCAAAAAATGCACAAAAAAATATAAATATAGTAAACTTTTGGAAATCCATGGGTTTCGGACAATCGTCACAGCTGATTGGAGGATTTTGACAAAATCAAAATATAAATTAGTGCAGGTTGCTTAAAGTGAAGGAAATAAATAAGATTCGATTGACAATTTGTTACAAATAGGATATTTTTAAATCAGAACTTAATTCGGAGACCGAAAAAAGAAAGAAGGCGCTGTACAAATATGAAAAAAAGCGGTTTACAGGACATGAAACGGGAAAATTTACGATTGATCATGAATGTAATTTTAGAAAAGGAAACGGTTTCCCGTATAGAATTATCCGAGATCATAGGGCTTTCACCGAGTACGGTTTCATCTCTGACATCGGAATTAATAGAAAAAGGCTGGATCGTGGAAAATGGTGTGACCACGCCCACAGGCGGCAGAAAAAGGATCGAATTATCGGTGAATAGCAGCAAAGGGTATATCGCAATTTTGGAGATTGGCTGGAGAAGAGCCGTCTTACACTTTTTAGATCTGGCGCTGGAAAAAAAGCATAGTGTTCTGATATCGGATTATTATATTACCGGCAATGAGCTGCTTGAACAGGTTACCCATTGCTTAAGAGAGGAAGCGGAAAATTTTTGCAATGGGAAACTGGCTGGTATCGGACTTTTGTTCCAGGAAGATATGAGCCCCAGTGATTTTAATGTCATGTATTCCACTTCATTGTCTTCCGCAAGCATATCACTCTGTGAGGCGGTGAAAACCCAGTTTAAGGTACCTGTCATGGAAGAATATTCTCAGGTTTATTCCTTCCGGCAAATCATGAAAAAAGAAGAGAGTACGAACAGTGCACACATTGAGATTGGAAAAAAGGTTTTTGTTTCCATAACCTCCAATGGGACGTTTCTTGATATGACGGAGGGAAAGAAAGCGGATATGACTCCCTTCATCGAAAATACCGGTAAAAAAATGAACGCAGACAAACTTTCCGAAGGAATTGTTAATTTACTGCAGATGATCTGTATGATGTTTCCCATAGAAAACGTATATTTATCAGGTAGGCTGGATGAGGGAGACCGTCTGGCAGAACGTGTAAACGGACAGTTAAAGAAAAGTGATTTATTAAAGCACGCTGTTGAAGTCAAGGCTATAAAGCCTGTGATTAACCATATGGAAACAGATTTAGGTATGAGAGTACTAAAAAAAGTAATTTGTGAAATGTAGCCGTCCGGACGGCCGCCGGAAGACTGCATTTCAGAAAGGAGATGTCAATGGATTTTAAAACAATGGTAAATGAAAACAAATTAACCTTGGTGGTTAGCCTGCCGGAAAATAATCTGGAACTAGCCAAAGCCGCATTAGAAGGAGGAGCTCAGGCAATTAAAGTTCATGCAAATGTATGGCACCGTGCAAGCGGCCATACATTCGGAACTTATGAAGAGAACCGGCAGTTTTTAAAAGAATTGATTGCACTATGCAAAGATGTGCCGGTTGGGCTTGTACCTGGAGGAGAAGATGCGTTTATTACAAGGGAAGAAAGGCTGGAAGTGGAACAAATGGGTCTTCGGTTCTTTTCCTCCTACCTTCACCATCTGCCGTGTTATATGATGGAGAGCCAGACATTGACCAAAATGGCTGCCATTGATGATACGTATGATCAGAATACGCTGGAAGCAGTCCGGCATTCCTGCATTGATATTTTAGAATGCAGCATTCAGCCGGGAGCACGCTACGGGACTCCGCTTAATTACGCTGATATTTTGCGATATTCCCATATATCTGCTAATGCAGGGAAGCCGACGTTAATCCCAACTCAAAAGAAGATTTGCCCGGATGAGGTAAAGCATCTTTATGAAGCCGGCTGTAAAGCAGTCATGATCGGGGCCATCGTTATGGGAAAGGAACCGTCTGCAGAAGAAGTAAAAAAAGTAACCGGGCAGTTCCGGAATGCAGTAGATAAATTATAAACACCATCTAATTGAAAAATGGAGGATTTCGTATGTTACAGGGAACATGTATCATCATTGCTTTTCTTGTTATTGCAGCATTTATGATGGCAAAAAAACTGCCTACTTTGCTGGCGCTGCCCTTTCTGGCGGTTGTCATCTGCGTGATAGCAGGAGTTCCGGCAGTGGGAGTGAATGGGGAAGGGGCTCAGATTGGCTGGCTTTCCACTGTTTTAGAGGCTGGTACTGTCAGAATGGGATCGGCAATTATGGCAGTTATCTTCGGCGCGTGGTTAGGACAGTTGATGAATAAGACGGGAGTGACCGAAAATATCATCAAAAAAAGTGCCGAACTTGGAGGTGACAGACCGTTAATTGTTACCCTGATCATGGTAACGGCAGTAGCACTTTTGTTTACTACGTTAAACGGTTTGGGTTCTGTTATCATGGTAGGAACCATTGTTTTGCCTATATTGATTTCCGTGGGTGTTCCGGCCATCAGCGCTGCCAGCATCTTTTTGATGGCATTTGCAGTGGGACTTAGCTTTAATATTGCAAACTGGACTTCATTTTCCAGCATTTTCGGATTAGAAATTGATAATATTAAAGGGTTTGAAGTCTATATGCTGGCTGTAACACTGATCGCGACGATTATCCTGATTTTTGTGGAATTTAAGAAAAATGGAGTGAAATTTGCTTTTTCCGCACCTGTTTCAGATCAGATCCAGACAAAACAGTTAAGAGGAACAGCCGGTGGGCTTGCTATGATCACACCACTTGTTCCCATCGTTCTGGTAGCGTTTTTAAAGGTGCCCGTTGTTCCTTCTTTCCTGGCAGGCATATTCTGGATTCTGCTGTTTACATCCAAAAGTTTTTCCAAAGCCATGAATCTCCTTGTAAAAACGTGTTATGACGGAATTACCGATGCAGCGCCTGCAATCATCTTAATGGTAGGCATTGGAATCTTATATCTTGCGGTAACGCACGCCATGGTAAAGGAAGTGCTGAACCCATTTTTACTTGCCGTAGTCCCAACTTCGAAAGTCGGATACATAATCTTTTTCTCCATTCTGGCACCATTGTCCTTATATAGAGGTCCCATGAATTTATTTGGACTCGGTTCCGGAATTGCAGCCCTGGTGATCGGACTTGGTACACTGAATCCGCAGGCAGTTATGGGTGCATTTCTTTCCGCAGAAAGAATTCAGGGCTGTGGGGATCCCACCAATACACAAAACGTCTGGACGGCTAACTTTGCCGAGGTCGATGTTAATACGATTACAAAAAAACTATTGCCCTATCTTTGGACTATTTCCGTGATTGGTGTGATAATCTCAGCATTCATTTACTTTTAAGCAATCGGACAGGAGAATTTAATTTATGAAAGTACGCATCGGGATTGATGTGGGCGGTACCTTTACGGATGCCGCCGCCATTGATAATGAAACTTTTGAATTAATAGGAGTGGTGAAAACTCCTACGACTCACAATTCCAGGCAGGGGGTGGCAGAAGGAATTGTAAAGGCGCTGCAGCGCATTATGGAGGATTGTCATATTAATCCGGATGACGTTGTTTTTATCGCTCACGGTACGACTCAGGCAACCAATGCACTTTTAGAAGGAGATGTGGCTCCGGTTGGCATTGTGACGCTGGGAAGCGGGTTACAGGGGGCAAAAAGCAGGTCGGATACCAACATCAGCAATATAGAACTGGCAGCCGGTAAATTTTTGGAAAGTCAGAATGAATATGTGGATACTTCGGATAAAGTCAGTCTGGGAAGCAGGATTGATGACGCCATCCACTCTTTAAGAGAACGGGGGGCATCCAGCATTGTGGCTGCAGAGGCTTTTAGTGTAGATGATCCGTACCATGAGAATCTGGCTCTGGAAAAATGCAAGGAAATGAATCTTCCTGGAACGGCTACCAATGAAATATCGAAGCTATACGGCCTGAAAATAAGAACCAGGACGGCAGTGGTAAATGCCAGCATTATGCCTAAGATGCTTGAAGCGGCAACCATGACGGAAACGAGTATCATAGAGGCTGGTATCAAAAACCCCCTTATGGTAATGCGCTGTGATGGCGGGGTTATGACTGTGGATGAGGTGAGAAACCGGCCGATCATGACAATTCTCTCGGGCCCGGCAGCCGGTGTTGCAGGCGCTCTGATGTATGAAAAGCTGACGGATGGTCTTTTTTTTGAAGTCGGCGGCACCTCCACGGATATATCCTGCGTAAAGGATGGCAAGGTTATGATCCAATATGCAGAAGTGGGAGGACATAAAACTTATTTAAACAGTCTTGATGTCAGAACCGTGGGCATCGGCGGGGGAAGCATGGTACAGATAAAGGATGGCAAGGCCGTTAACATGGGGCCGCGAAGCGCTCATATTGCCGGTCTGGATTATGAAGTTTATACCGATGCCGACCTTATTAAAAATCCTAGGCTTATGACAGTCAGACCCGTTCCATCTGATCCGGAATATGCGGTTATTGAATGTGACAACGGAATACGGGTGACCCTCACCATGGCGGGAGCCGCGAATATTGCCGGTTATGTCAGGCCGGAGGACTATTCCTACGGGAACTTAGAAGCAGCAAGGAAAGCCTGGAAGCCTTTGGCGGATCAAATGGGCTGCACTGTGGAAGAGGCGGCAGAAAAGGCTATGGCATTTGCAGCGGCTAAAAATGCTAAGGTTGCAGAACAGCTTATAAAGGACTATAAAATGCGGCCGGAACAGACTGTGTTTGTGGGAGGCGGAGGCGGAGCGGCCAGCGTGGTTCCCCACCTTGCAAAGACCATGAAGCATAAATACCGGATTGCAGGCAATGCAGCGGTGATTTCCACCATTGGTGTCGCTCTTGCCATGGTGCGGGATATGGTGGAACGGACGGTGTCAAGTCCTTCCCAGGAAGATATTTTAAGCATTCGCAGAGAAGTGGAACAGAAAGCAATTCAAAGCGGCGCCGCACCGGGGACCATTGAGGTTCACGTAGAAGTGGATACGCAGAAAAACCTTTTAAGGGCAATTGCCGTAGGTGCCACGGAGATGAGAAGTAAGGTTTTGGGCAATACAAAACTGACGGTTGACCAGCTTCTTAAGATTTGTGGCGAAAATATGGATATGAGTCCGGGAGAATTATCCATAACCGCTCAAAACGGAGTGATGTATGCTGTGCAGTCCCAGAAACTGGAAAAGAAATTTCTAGGACTGGTGAAAAAGAAAACAACTCCCCTGCGTCTAATTGATGAAGAAGGCGTGATCCGCCTTCAAAAAAGCAATGCACTGGTTTCAGAAGTGAAGATTGTGGACTGGGAAACAAAAATCGAATGGTATTTGGAAGAAATGACGGTGTTTAATGATGGCGGTGCCAATCTGCCCAATATTTATCTTGTATCAGGGAAACGGGTCATTGATTTATCCGGACTCCAGAGCAAAGAGCAGATTTGTGCACTGGGAAATGCAGAACTGACAGGTTTTGGCAATGAGGAAAAGGTCCTGATCATTGCTACCGGCCGGACAGATGGATAAGTGCAGGTAAGGTGGTGAGTGGATTTTGAATACAGGTTCCATGCCGTTTCCGGGAAAGGAATTGGCACAGGATGAATTAAGCCGTGACAGCTGTTATGATAAAATCCGGTCTGAGGACAGAAAAAGGATCACAGACCGGGCGTGGCAAAAGGGAGAAGCGGCAGCAGAAATGATCTTTATGCGTTACAATGGGGAACATGATTTTTTTAGAATTGCAGCAGAAAGCGGCTTGACCTGTGAGAAGGTTGATGTCGATTATGTTGCAGGGAACCAGAGATATTTCAGTGATTATCTGACAGGGCAGAAGAAGATCCATCTTTATTTAAAATCCATTTCGCTTTGGGCAAAAGAAAATAAAATGGAGATGGCGGAAGCCATGAATCTGATTTTAAGCCATGAATATTACCATTTTCTTGAATGGAGTGAACTGGGATTTACCAGTAAAGAATATCTGGTGCCAATGCTAACGATTGGCAGTCTGAAAATCGGACGGACCGGGATTCGGGCACTATCGGAAATCGGTGCTCATGCCTTTGCCTGCCGCTATGATCAGCTGATGAAGGAGGAGAGATATGAAACAGAATTTAACCTATGATGTGGTCATCATTGGAGGCGGGCCTGCCGGTACCGTAGCAGCGATTGCCAGTGCAAGATGCGGAGCCAAGACTCTTTTGGTAGAGCAGAATGGATATCTGGGCGGTATGCTCACTATGGCCGGAACGGGTCCCCAGATGACATTCCATGCAGGAAGTACGCAAGTCGTACAGGGAATTGCTGAGGAAATTGTAGCACGATTGGTAAAAGAGGGCTTTTCTCCAGGGCATATGGAAGATTTTGTGGGGTATGCCAGTTCCGTGACTCCGTTTGACGCAGAAGGAATGAAACTGATTCTGGAGACCATGGTAAAAGAGGCTGGAGCTGATCTTCTTTATCATACCGTCTATACAGGCTGCGAATGGGAGGGCCGCAAGATTCGTAAGGTGCATCTGTATGGAAAACAAGGGTTCTTTGATGTATCCGCCTCCGTGTTTATTGATGCTTCAGCAGATGCAGATCTGGCCACCCATGCAGGAATTGGAAGTGTTTACGGCAGAGAAGAGGATCATCTGGCTCAGCCCATGACAATGAATATCAAGGTGAGCAATGTGAACCGGGATAAGATGATTGAATATATAAAGAATAACTCCGGCGATATGCTTGAGACCATTCCATTCGAACGTCTGCAGCTAATTCCCAGAAGCGGCATGCAGGGGGCATATTCTGTTATTCGTATGGCAAAGGAAAAAGGGGAATTCCCGATTGACAGAGATATGGTGCTTTGCTTTGAGACCAACAATCCTGGAGAATACATCCTTAACATGTCCCGGATCATTAAGAAAAGCGCACTGGACTCTTTTGATTTAACGGAAGCGGAGATAGAGGGCAGAAAACAGGCACATGCTATCGTTGCATTTATGAGAAACTACATCCCTGGATTTGAACATGCGGTTATCGTTACCACAGGGCCGCATATCGGGATTCGGGAAAGCCGTAAGATAAACGGCGCATATCGGTTGACTGCCTCCGATTTATTAGAAAACAAAATGTTTGAAGATGCCATTGCCATGGGCGGCTATCCCATCGACATCCATTCCCCTGATGGAGGAACCATGGAGCATCATTATTTAAAGAAAGGCAGCTGGTACTCCATTCCATACCGTTGTTTGTATACAAATGAACTGGATAACCTTCTGGTAGCCGGGCGATGCATCAGTGCGACTCATGAAGCCTGTGCGGCGGTTCGTGTAACGCCCATATTGATGGCAATCAGTGAAGGAGCCGGAACTGCGGCAGCGATTGCGGCAAAACAGGGAATTGGGGTTGCCGCAATCGACGTGGCACAGCTTCAGAATCTTTTAAAGGATCATGGCGCTTTTCTTGAGTCGTATAATTAACGGGCTTTAGATTCGGAAAAGCGGATGATTATTTCCGGTACAGGTACACGGGTCTGCCGCTTTCCATCTTTCTTTGAGGCTCTCCCTGGATCAGCGGTATGGCATATTCCAGAAAATCTGGGGAGATATCCGTGCCATTGCCGCAGATCCACTGGGCGGGGAACAGCTTTTCCTGATTGCATACTTCGTTGACATCAACGGTGATACATTCCATGGAATAAGGGGAATTTCCTGTGCGTTGAAAGGCAACCATTCTTCCGGTAATGCCTTTTAAAGCGGCCTTTACTCCTTCAGAGCCTGCCTGCACGGATTCTTCTATATCGGTTGCAGAAGCCAGCATGCCGCTGCAACGCTGATTTACATTCAGTTCAATGGAACGGACCTTTACACCAAAACGGTCACGTACAAAGTTCTCCAGCATTTTACCGCTTCCGGTCAGCATTTTATGGCCAAAGGTGTCCAAACGGACTTCATCCGCGTATTCGCAAATAAATTTGCCCTGGGAATCAGAGAGTCCTTCTGAGATGCAGATAATAACGGAATTGTGTTTGTTAAGGGCAGCTTTTACATCCGCTGCGAACCGCTCAAACTCAAAATCCGTTTCAGGAAGATAAATAAGCAGGGGATTATCGCCATCAAATTTTCTGGCCAACGCACTGGCAGCAGTAAGCCAGCCTGCATGACGGCCCATCAGTTCTATGATGGTGACGGACTTTTGCTGGTACACAGATGAGTCCAGAACGATTTCGCGGACGGTATCAGCCACATATTTGGCAGCACTGCCGTATCCGGGAGTATGATCCGTTAAAATCAAGTCGTTGTCAATGGTTTTGGGAATTCCAATGAAACGGATAGGGCTTCCATGATGGGCGGCGTAGCGGGAAAGCTTACTTACCGTATCCATGGAATCATTACCGCCAATATAGAAGAAATATCCGATATCCATAGCTCGGAATTTTTCAAAAAGAGCCGGATAAAAAGGAGAAGACAGATCATCAGGAAGTTTATAGCGGCAGGAACCTAAATAAGCAGCTGGTGTTAATTTCAAAAGCTCCAGTTCTTCTTCTGTTAAGTTACCTGTTAAATCCATATAATTGCCGGACATGAAGCCTTCTATGCCATTGAGCATTCCGTAAACCCTTCCGATTTCGGCCTGGGCCATTCCTTCCTTGATTACGCCGTAAAGGCTTGCGTTGATCACAGCGGTTGGTCCGCCGGATTGTCCTACGATTGCATTTTTCTTCATGTAATAATATCCTCCAAGTTTGCATATGCCATGGGCACCTTCCCTATTCTATAATAGAACGGGTTTCTTTGCAACTGGGAAATATTTGGCCCTAAAAAGGGAGGAGCCGGTGAAATGTGACTTTCACCGGCCAGTTATGAAAAAAAGTTTTATTTTTAACAAGTATTGGAGTTCTTCTTGTTACTGTCTTAATTATAAAAGACAGATGTGAAAAAAGTTTGTAGAAGGTGTAAATAAATTTTGTACGTCTTGTGAAAAAACTGTGAATGAATGGTGTTAGCTTGTATGCCTGCCATCATGTAGAACATGACCTAAAATGCCAAGTTCGGATTCTTTCTTCAACAGAGAGTTTCTGAATGAGTTTTCAATATATCTAAACGAACCATGAAATTTTTGAGTTCTTCCAAATAACATAGGCCTGCCTATGTCAATGGCTTCATGGTAATACTTTTGAATTATTGGTAACACCTTTGGATGTATGGGTACTGTTCTGTTAATACCATTGCTAGTTTTTACTCCGCCAAGCTGATCCACAATTTTGTTGATGCAAAAATAGAATAGAATAAAATGAACCGCTTGTAATTTTTCAAGTTGTATTATTTTTATCAAATCGAAGAAGCTATGTACTGACTTTTAAATCAGTACATAGCTTCTTCGTTAAAACGAGCATTCCTAAAACATTTAAGTTTAGTAGAGTTGTAAATAAAGATATATCATTTGCTGTAAATCCTAACATTATCACATTAATATACCTTAGAATTACTTACTATTACAAAAAATAAATTTACTTATTTATTAATGTATCTATTACATTGTCTTTTTTAGAGAGATACCAAGAAAGACAATACTCTAAATCCATTTTATATTGGTCAGCTATCTTGTCAAATCCCCACCTTTTTTGCTGGTCGGATTCCTTTTCCATATGGGTTATAAAATTCTGCTTTTCATGGACATCCTCAGTTTCAAGTATCCGAGAAGCGATTCTTCGGACGGAAGACGGTTCCTCTCCTGGGGCATTTTGTTCCCTTAAATGCACACTCAGCGCTATCATTTCAACCGCAGAGGCATTTTCCGGATTTACATTATTCACATAAATTTTACTCGTAAAATTATTCCCTTGCTTATCCCTTCCTATAGCCAGAATGACTGGATTCTCTTTCGTAGAAGTATCATCATACTTCATATGCAGAGGCTGATTTGTTAGACAATGAACCACGCTATACAAATAATCAGGTCTTAGATTATCCACGTTTTCCTCTGCTCTTATCTCTTTTATTTCCGAAGAAGTATTCAATTGAAAAATATTATCTTCAACCTTTCTAACAGTTGGATAACTTAGGGGTTTTGTTACATAATTATTTCCAATGGTTAAGCTCATTTAAAGACCTCCAATATCAATATATTGATTAGTATGTAACTGTACCAGATTTCTCTATAGTGTTATATGGAGAACTATAAGAAGTAGTTTTAATTCTAAATGTATGTTTTCCTGACGTAACAGGTCCACAGTCATAATAACGATCAAAACCAATCGGTGTACCAGCATAATTTTTAATTACATCGTACCAAAATTCCTTTGTATTAACATTATCGTATGTAGCAACCGCGCTCCCATGACCCATTGTTCTTACTGCAAAATATACATGACCATTCATAGAATCTAGAGCAGGACTTCCAAAGTTCTTATTCCAAACTCCTTTTTCTACAATATTCACACTTGAGACCGGTTGTAACGGCGCCGCAAAAGCAGTCATTGAAAATACCATTAAAATAGAAATCGTGATTAATAATGTTGATATTACTCTTTTCATATACTTTTTCCTCTCTCTCATACAGTAAAATTAATATCCTTACTTACCCCCCTAAACTCCCATAAATATTACCATATTTATCCAATATATTCAAGTGTCGGTGTTAGTCGCCAAGCCGTATATAAAAAATCAAGCAAGAACCCTTATTATCCAGTTTGCGCCCCTTTACAGTCAACCGGGACACAAAACTATATAGAAAAGATGGGAAAATCCTTATAAAATCCTAATTTTATTAGGGCAGTATTCAGCAATCTCTACTCTTTTCTCCATCAAATAGCAATTTAACAGGTATTCAAAATAACTTTACAGCAATCAAGACAGGGACTATATATCAAGAGAGATGCGATGGCCTTAGCGAATGTTGAAAAAGTATGCCTACCATCATGTAGAACATGACCTAAAATGCCAAGTTCGAATTCTTTCTTCAACAGAGAGTTTATGAATGAGTTTTCAATATATCTAAACGAACCATGAAATTTTTGAGTTCTTCCAAATAACATAGGCCTGCCCATGTCAATGGCTTCATGGTAATACTTTTGAATTATTGGTAACACCTTTGGATGTATGGGTACTGTTCTGTTAATACCATTGCTAGTTTTTACTCCGCCAGTATATGTCCTGTTTTCTAGATCAATTTTATTTACTGCAAGTGATAGTCGGGAACTGATAGCTGCCATCATAAATATCTTGGCTGATACATCTGAAAAATCGCAAAAGCTTTCGACAAAGCTTACCATGATTTTTTCCTTATCATAGACCATACCTTCCGGCAACTCCCCATCCAGAACTTCTGGGAATACATAATTATTTGTCCATAGCCTTTACCGCACTGCCTTTGGAGAGAATTTATATCAAAAGATTTTCAATCAAAATGAGGCGCCAACATGAAATAAGAGCTGGAAAAGGCGGAATATGTTGTCCGGGAACCATCTGAGTAAGACAGACGCGTGATAATGGTGAAACTGGCGGAGAAGGGCAAATCCGGGCAGCAGGAGCGTGCCTCCATCCTGTAATAATGTGATAAAACAGGATATAAA
>Ga0213825_1000396_pt1 | contig 32237 bp, 30 predicted proteins | sample MC6MC0900MG_FD_179896 | JGI IMG/M metagenome (GOLD analysis project Ga0213825, IMG submission 179896) | Enriched soil aggregate microbial communities from Iowa State University, Ames, United States - MC6-MC0900-MG | ecosystem: Environmental > Terrestrial > Soil > Unclassified | place: USA: Iowa...
CCACCTTTTTTATTCACTGTTAATGTATTTTTCGTCGCAATAGCAGTATCGGGGCCAGGCAAAATAATTAATAAAATACACATTAATAAAAACATCGGAATATTCTCCACGCCAATCGCCTCCTAAACGTCTGAAAATTATAAAAATAATTTTACCATACGTAATGTTTTAAAAACAGATAGAAATTTCCATCCCTATTATGATTGACATATAACCATAAGGTGTTATATATTCATAACACCTTATGGTTATATTTTTTTAAAAAAGGAGCTTATACAATGCCTGAACAATTACAAAACATAATAAAAACAGTTATGCTCAATGCACCGATTGACAAAGTATGGGAGTCGGTAACAAATGCCGAAAAGCTTGGCTCTTGGTTTATGCCAAATGATTTTAAAGCGGTCGAGGGGCACGAATTTACATTACAATCTCCATTTGGACCTTCGCCATGTAAAGTAGAAAAAGTAGAAGCACCGCATTTTGTACGTTTTGCATGGGATACAGATGGTTGGTTTGTGACATTTGAATTAAAGCAAGTTGGCGAACAAACGGAATTCACACTGACGCACGGTGGCTGGAAAGATGCTTCTCATATTATTCCAAAGGCAAACATGCCTGCGGAAGCTGTTCAAAAGAATATGGACGGCGGTTGGACGATGCTTGTAGGCAAAAAATTAAAAGAGTTTGTAGAAGCATAATGACACAGCTCGCGGAAAAGTATGATGTTTTTCAAGCAATTGCTGATCCAACAAGACGTCATGTACTGCAACTACTAGCAGCAAGCGATAAACCTATTGCTGTTATTTCAGAGCATTTTACAATTAGCCGCACAGCTGTCGTCAAACATTTACACATATTAGAGCAAGCCAATCTTGTATCTGCCCAAAAAAAGGGCCGCGAAAAAATATATACGTTACACATCGATCGCTTAAAAGAAATTGAAGATTGGTTACAATACTTTCATCTATTTTGGGATAATAAGCTGGCGCAATTACAAAGTATTGTTGAAAACGACTAAACAGTCTTTAAGAACTGTATAAAACGTAAGCCGCAACGATTCGCACTAGCAATCGTTGCGGCTTACTCTTGTTATTATCTCATATAAAATAATCCACCATTGACAATTTCAATCTTAATTTTGGCAGCATACTGTTCTTCTAAAGCCAATTTTTCCACTTCGTAACATTCCGGTTTTTCTTCCACATCTTCATAAAAATAATCCAATACGCGTTGGGCTCGTTGCCATCTCTTGTTCGCTTGTTCAGCCCATGTATGGTCATCTTGTTGAATAATTGCATCAATTGTTTCATCCAATCGTTGAAGTGCTCGCACAGGTTTAATGATATATTGTACATAAAATGCATCTTCTGACTGCGTAACATCCCACTCCATTTTATTGACTGTTTCATGGAAATAATCGTTTATCGTACCCGTCAGTAGGTTAATGCCAAAAGAATACAGCATTTCTTTCGTTCGATCGCAGCAATACGATACTTTATAGTTTACTCCAAGCCAAGGGGTCAGCATCACTTGCCCTGCTCCCGCATCAACTTTTTGAAACATTTGAACAAAAGCACCTAGTTCTCTCGTTGCTTGAAACAATTGATTGAGCCGCGGTGACCCAAAATGCACAACTTCTCCAAGAATTTTCCCTGCCAATGCATTTTGATCTGTAATAAAGGTCACTTGTGCAGGGTTTGGTTCGCCATTCGTAGCTTCTACGTATTGCCAGTAAAAAGGGCGATTCATAATTCTTTTATCCATTGCAATTGTTAATTGTACTGTTAAGTAATGCTCATCCTCGTATACCATATTACAATCATTTTCTAAGAAAAATTGTCGTAAATAATTGTGAACCTGTTGTGGATACATGCCCCTCTCCCCTTACAATATCATGGCGCGTTGGCGAAATTGCCATCCAGCTTGACTTCGAGACTCGGTCTTTTCATCAGTGACATCCGCCAGTGCCTGCTTCTGTTTCTTTGGGACCAGAGAACTTAAACAAGTTAAACGGATTTTTTGAAATTCGTTAAAATCGCATCTAAGTCTCCTACTACTTTTTCAAAAACATCAATTTTTGTGTGCAGCAATGCCAAAATATCTTTTTCAATTGTGTCTTCTACTGCAAGATTATAAATATGGACATCATGTTCTTGTCCTAAACGGTGAACACGACCTATGCGTTGTTCGAGCTTCATTGGGTTCCAAGGCAAATCGTAGTTAATGACATGGTGGCAAAATTGCAAGTTAATCCCTTCCCCACCTGCTTCTGTGGCAATCAGTACTTGCGCATTTTCTTTAAAGACATGCTTCATGTAATCACGCTTGTTTTTATTGAACTTACCATTAAACAGTACACTCGTAATACCGTGAGAATGTAAATACCATTGTAAATAAATTTGCGTTGCACGATATTCTGTAAAAATAATGACTTTATCTTTAGCCTGTTCGATAATTTCGAGCGTCTTAACAGCTTTAGAATTCACTTCTAATGCCATCACCTTTGCAAGAATGGCTTCTAGTTCTTCCCGTTCATTACTATTTTCAAGCATTTTGGACAATGTTAATGCGGTTGCTTCTTTGCTACTGCACATTTCTTTTTGCAACGTAATTAATGAGAATGAGGCTGTTGCTGTAAGGGAACCAAGTAATTGGTAGACTTCCATTTCTTCCGGGCTAAATTGAATTGGCACAATTTGAACTCGGCGCTTTGTCCACTCAACGCCAGTATCTTCCCTTCGATTTCGTACCATCACCTGATTGACCAGTTCCTTTAAATAGTCGTCGTGCTGTAAGTCATGCTTACTTGCAGAAAATGCGGATTGGAATGTTTCATAATTTCCGAGATGTCCAGGTTTAAGCAATGAAATTAAATAATAAAGCTCGAAAACATCATTTTGAATCGGTGTTGCTGTTAATAATAAGCAAAACTTCTTTTTCAATCCTTGTACAAATTCATAAATTTGGGTTTTATGATTTTTCAACTTATGCGCCTCGTCAATAATAATCATGTCGTAATCTTGCGCATAAATAAGTTCCTTATGTGGGCTTTTTTTTGCTGTATCCATGCTCATAATAACAATATCGTAACGCTCAATAGGGCAATTTTTTTTATAAGCGATTGCAGGAATGTGAAATTTTTGATTTAATTCTTCCATCCATTGATTAATAAGCGATGCCGGTGCTAAAATGAGTGCCTTTTTTACGAGCCCTCGGATTAAATATTCCTTTAATATTAAGCCTGCTTCAATAGTTTTACCAAGCCCCACCTCGTCTGCTAGTATCGCTTTACCATTCATTTGTTCTATAACGGTTTGAGCTGCTTCTAGCTGATGGGCAAGTGGTGTTAGCTTTGGTAAAAATTTAGGTGCTTGTAAACCAGTAAATTCCGGAATTAAATTCATTTTCACAATTTCATAGTTCATGTTATACAAAGTCCAACTATGCCAATTTTCTAGATTTTCTAACCTGCTAATGAATCCTTCTTGCCAATCGGACGACCTCTCCACAATCATGATCATCACCTCATGCTATTATTTCTAAATTAGGTTGTCCAAAAAAGAAAAAGCTATGTCCATTACTTATAGGTTTCTAATCGCTATGAAAAAAACAGAAAATGTACGCTTCTATTACTTTTTGTTACACTAATGGAAAAAGATATAGGAGAAAGCAATGAACAGAAAAGTTTTCATTTTACATGAAATTTACGGTATGAATGATTTTATAAAAAAACAAGCACTCAAATATAGCGATTCGACGACGAGCGTAGAATGCATTTCACTTTATCCAAACGGAAAAGTATTTACATATAATCAGGAAAAAGAAGCTTATGACTATTTCATCCAAGAAATCGGCTTTGATAAACCCCTTCAAAAGCTAACGAGTCTCCTACTAGAAGCAAAAAATCTCTATCATGAAGTAGTTTTAATAGGGTTTAGTGTTGGTGCCACATTAGCTTGGAGGCTGTCTACTTGTCCAATAGATCGCATTATTTGCATTTATGGTTCAAGAATTCGTCAATACATGGATGTACAGCCCAAGTGTCCGACACTTGTTATATTGCCAAGTAAAGAGAAAAGCTTTGATGTCAATGAATTCAAACATGCAATGGAGAGGGCGCCTTATGTTCAAATAAGTCAATTTGCCGGTCAACATGGTTTTATGGATGACAACAATATAAATTTTTGTCAACGAAGTTATATGCAAGCACAGTCTGAAATGTTGCGTTTTTTACGCAGCGGCAGCTCACAGGAGGACTTAAGATGACTCAATGTAATATTGTAATCGAGACTTATAGCGAAGCAGGAAATATTATTTACCCTAGTTTCCAGCTTCCATTACAGCCAGCTAGTATAATTGGCATTTATACAGACGTCGCAAAAATTCAGCCTTTAATGCAGTGGTTTTTGAAGCAACCCCATACATATAGTCATGTGCGAGAAAATGCATTATATGAGCGGCTGACAGTTATGGAATATATTCAATTTTGTTTAAAGCTTTTTGCAGTCCCTTTAGATAGCAAGGAGGACATTTTAAAGCTATTATCACTTGCCGAGCAAAAAAACATGAAAATAAGTAAGCTTCAAAATGGTGATAAGCAGCGATTAAAACTGCTCTATACATATCTTAATACTGCACAAAATCAAATTATTGAGGAGCCCTTTCAAAATCTTGATGAATTTTCCAAGCAGAGCGTACGACAATTATTAATTACACTGCAAAAACAAGGGAAATCGATCCTTTTACTTTCTAATAATGTGGAAGACTTAATCATTTCGTGCAGCGAAATATATAGATTGGATGCTATAGGTCTGCATCCACTCGATTTTAAAGAGGAAAACGCTGAGGCACGTTCTTCATCAAGCGAAAATGTGGCGATTAGACTCGATAAAATTCCAACAAAAAAGAATGACAAAATGATTTTGTTTAATCCACCTGAAATTGACTATATCGAAAGTGTGGAAGGTAACGTGTTCGTCTATGTAGCTGGTGAATCCTATCCGTGCACATTATCATTAACTGACTTAGAGCAAAAATTGACACCATTCGGCTTTTTCAGAAGTCATCGGTCCTATATTGTCAACCTTCAAAAAGTGCGTGAAATCATTACTTGGACCCGCAATAGCTACAGTCTGACTTTAAATAGTAACGAAAAAACGGTAGTACCTTTGTCGAAAAATAAACTAGCAGATTTAAAAGAAATACTCGGAATATAGTAGATTTCCCAGGAAATAAACGACTCCTGTCAGCACAATATATCTCCAGTGAGGCTTATTTTTCCGCCTTTCAGCTGTAATTTAATGTCCAGTTCTCCAACGTCCCTTAAAGTGAAGGTATCAACAACCACAGGAGGTTCCATATGGAGACAGTAATTGATGTACAGCATTTAAAAAAAGACTTTAATCGGGAAACGGCATTACAGGATGTTTCCTTTACTATTAAAAAAGGCGAAATCTTTGGCTTCCTTGGCCCAAGCGGCTCAGGAAAAACGACAACTATTAAAATTTTAACGGCACAAACAGAAAAAACTGCGGGAGAAGTTTCATTATTTAATCGACCCGCTCATGAAATGAAGTCCAGTCAAAACCGCCAGCGCTTTGGTATTTTAACAGATAATAGTGGACTATATACACGGCTTTCAATAGAAGAAAATTTATTACTTTATAGTAGCTTATATCAATTGCCTAACATAGCAGTTAAAGAAGCGTTAGATTTTGTTAATCTTTATGCTGAGCGGAAAAAGAAAGTAAATCAACTTTCTAAAGGGATGATTCAACGTGTTACATTAGCGCGTGCTATTATGCATAAACCTGAATTATTATTTTTAGATGAGCCCACTTCAGCACTTGATCCCGTCAATACACAGCATATTTATAATGGCTTACGAAAATTAAATGACCTGGGAACAACCATTTTTTTAACAACACATGATATGAGTGAGGCAGAAATACTTTGTGATCGTGTTGCCTTTTTACATCAAGGAAAAATTCGTGCAATTGGTTCTCCTAATCAGTTAAAAAAGGAATTTGGGGATGAAACGTTAACAGTAGAATTGACAAATGGTCAATGTGAAACGATTAAAAATGGCGCCCATGATGCGCAGAAACTATATGATTGGATGCAATCCAATGCTGTTGCACGAATTTATACAAACGAACCGACTTTAGGCGATATTTTTATGCAAATAACAGGGAGTGATTTAATATGAACATATCTATAGCTCGTATTCAGGCGATTTTTATGAAGGATTACAAAGAATTTTCAAGAAATTATGCTGTTTCTGTTATGATTTTCTTACCTCTTATTTTAGCTTTTGCGTACAACAAAATGGGCACGAATGATATTGACGCTTATTTTTTGCCGATAAATTTAGTTTTTGCAGTCGTAACAGCTTATGTACAATGTTGCTTAATTGCCGAAGAAAAAGAGAAAAATACGCTCCGAAGTTTAATGCTATCCCCCGCTTCACTAGGAGATATTTTAATAGGTAAAAGCTTGTTCGTCTTTATTGTAACAATCGTTATTGTAAGTTTATCGATTTTCCTTGTAGGTTATGAGCCCGCTAATCTTTTCATATTAGCTATCGCCCTATTACTATCGAGCGTTTTCTATATCGCTTTAGGCACATTATGTGGCTTATTTGCCAAAACCATTATGGAAGCATCTATTATCGTTTTGCCTGTAATGTTTATTTTCTCGTTCGGACCGTTCGCTTTAACATTCGCTTCTGTCTATCCAGTGTTAGACATCGCAAAGTGGCTTCCAAGTGCCCAACTAATCCTTTTAGCAGACGCTTTGGAAGGTAATTACTCTTCGATGGACTACATTGTTCCTATCCTAACTATTATTGCTTGGTCGGCTGTAGCTTGGCTTGCCACTGGATTGATCTACAAAAAAAGAATGGTAGATTAAGTGCCAGGCACTCACACAATTCTTAAGCTAACACGAATCGAAGCCGCAACAAACCGTGTGACAACGGAGGTTGCGGCTTCCAAAGCGTAGTGCCAGGCACTCACACAATTTTCATTACAGCAATTGCTGTTCAAGTTCTTCGATTTCATCTAATGTGTCTGCATACCAAACACCAACAAATCGCGATTCTACTTTATTGTCAAAGTAGTCGCCATCATAATACGCTAATGGAAATAGAACACCTTGTTTAATATATTGTTCTATTTTTTGATAAAACATTTCATTTTCCTTCATATCTTTTGAGGCATAGGTAGCAAATTTATTAACCGGTTTACCTAGTGCTTCATGGAACATTAACATAGAAGTCGAACCATTTTGGCGGAAGTTCAAATCAATGGCCTGCACATCTCCAGCCTCAGTTACGATTAAATCAAAACCAGCCACACCAACAAAGCCTTCTGCTACACCGCGCTCCATAATATGGCGTCCTACTTCAATCACTTTTTCCGGTACTTCTTCTACAATAACATTCCCTTCATAAATGCCATTGTCATCTGTCATTTGTTGAGAAGCACCTAAATACTGTATACCAAGCTCTTCACTATAAACGAACTGACAACTATAATTATCTTTTGCTTGTAATAGCTCTTCGATAATAATGCTTTCCGTTCCATTCATACGAAATTGGCGTAACCCCTCAGTTAGCTCATCTTGATTTTGGCAAATGATGACGCCATATCCACCAGAAGTAGGCGAATCATCTCCTGGCTTGAGCACAACAGGTGGCTTCCAATTTTTCATTGCATCGGATAATCTATATAGTTCAATATTTAAACGGCTCGGGACGTATTTGCTGTCAATCAAGTGGTCAATATATGCTTTCGTATTGAGCTCATTAAACTTGGCGGCATCCATCCAATAACAATGACGACTCATATGCTCAGCGTCATGTAAATACTGACAAACAATCGTTTTCCCTTCTTCACACCATGCATCTAATTGCGCTAAATATTCTTCTTGCGTTTCGTAAGTATAAGGTTGCTCTACCCAAGCTAAACCTGCTAATTCATGTAGTTTTTTAGCTTTCGCTGTTTGTGTCGCCCGATGCACTAAAACCGGAATATCCGCAATGGCGACTTCCCTTGCTGTTAATGCATCGAGCTTATGGCAATCATCCATCATCCACGGATTATCGCTATATGGCGTACGAGGTGTGTACACAGCATTATCACCGTAAATTTGTCGCAATGTTAATTTCGGCTTTAACATACTAGTCCCCCACTTTTCAAAAATAGATTTTATGGTATCTACCCTTGAACGAAAAAGCTAACACATCATTTAACAAAAACTAGCTTATTAGACTAGTAAAAATCCATTTTTTTACTCATTTTTAATAAGTAACAAGAATATCTATTGCATTTTTACGTTACTTCCGTAGTAACAAGCTTTCAATCTGCGCCTTTACTTCTAGCCATTCTTCAATTGTTATACTATACATAACCGTATGCCGAGTCGAACCATCTTTGCGTACCATATGATTGCGCAAAATCCCCTCTTTCGTTGCACCTAACCGTTCGATTGCCCTTTGGGAACGAATATTTTCATAATCCGTTTTAATTTGTACTCGTTGTAAACAAAGTACTTCAAAACAATAGCTAAGTAATAAATATTTACAATTCGTATTCACCGCACTTCGCCAATATGCAGGGGTAAGCCATGTCGTCCCTATTTCCAAACGTTTATGCTTACAATCAATATCCATATAACGCGTTGAACCTATAATTTCACCAGAAAGTTTATCCACAATAACAAACGGAAATTGCTCCATTTTTTCTTTTTTGGACAATGCATTTTCCACAAAGTTATGCACATCCATTGCATTTTCTATCACTGTGGATAGATACGGCCAAATTTCTGGATAACTGCCTGCTACAAGTAACCCTTCTACATCCTCTTTTGCTAGTGGTCTTAATAAGACGACTTCATTTTCTAACGCACTAAATTCCATAGATTCTTCACTCCTTTTTCATTATTAAACGGGAATTTTGATATGATAGATAGTACCAATTTTTAAATTTTCTGACCATACCAAGGAGTTGCTAGATAATGGAACTTGCTATTTCGTTCTCAGGACATTTACCTAAATATGTACAGGTTTACGAAAACATTAAACAAGCTATACTTTTGAAGAAACTTTTAGCACATGAACAATTACCTTCAAAGCGCTCACTTGCCACAACCTTAAATGTCAGTGTTCATACCATTAAAGAGGCATATGAGCAATTACTTGCAGAAGGTTATATTTATAGTAAAGAACGCTCAGGCTATTTTATAGCACCATTTGAATTAGAATGGCTTCAGCAGTCTGAAAGCAAAAATGTAGTCTTGTTATCCACAAACGACAATACGGTGAAGTTTGATTTTAGTAATGGTCATGTGGATAAAGCCGCCTTTCCATTGAAAGCCTACCATAAGCTGTTGAAAAAACATTTCACTGTGGATGTTTTATCAACAAGCCCATGGCAAGGAGAAAGTGCTTTACGCCAAGAAATTGCCCACTATGTTGGGCGTTCCAGAGGGGTTTTTTGTGAACCATCACAAGTATTTGTTTACAGCGGCACACAAAGCCAGCTACTGGCGCTATGCCATTTCTTCGGGCCTCAAACTGAAGTCGGTTTAGAAGAACCTGGCTTTAAACGAGTACGAGCAACTTTACAGCAATGTGGTTTACCAACACACCCTATTCCTGTGGATAACTCGGGAATTACCGTGCCGAATAAAGCTATGCACATGTTATACACAACACCCGCTCATCAATTTCCACTTGGCATGGTGATGTCCATTGAACGTCGACTAGCACTACTTCAATGGGCGACATCCAATGATGCTTTTATTATTGAGGACGATTATGATTCTGAATTTCGTTACAATGGGCTTCCCATCCCTTCTCTTGCGAATATGGACCAACTACAGCGGGTCATTTACTTTGGAACGTTTTCAAAAACATTACTTCCATCGTTACGAATGAGCTATATGATTTTGCCTAAGTCTCTTGTAGAGCCCTTTAACTGCTTCTATCTAGAACAAAAATCAGTCGTCTCAAAAATGGATCAGCTTGTGTTAGCAGACTTTTTATCGCAACGTTTATTCGATAAACATTTAGCAAAAATGCGCACGATTTATCGCAAAAAACAGCAGACTTTACTTGCAGCTATTCGTAGTTATTTCTCTGATGAATTTGAAATTATCGGTGAGCATGCTGGTCTACATATTATTGTGAAATTGCCAAAAAGATTGGCTGAACACGATGCCATTCACCGTGCACATGCAGTAGGCATCAACGTCTATCCTTGTTCTACTTCATTTCAACTACCTACTGAACATGGCATGATTATTATAGGCTATGGCGGATTATCACTTGAGCAAATTGATGAAGGCATTGCCTTACTTGCATCAGTCTGGCAATAGATTTACGTCGTCTTGAAACTTTTTAAACTAGTTTACGTATTGTAATTAAATGTACTTACAAGGGGACTAGATAAATGGAGAATCAGGAGCAATTAATTACCTATTTACAAGAAATTGAAGCGTGGGAAAAAGATCAAAAAGGTCTGTGGTTTTGGGAGAGATTAGGGCGTATACCATTTAAAATTTTAGATAAGATGACCCCCGCCTTTATTCAACAAAAACTAGCATTATTAGTCGATGAGCTAGGGAGCTATATTCAATCAGGTGGTAAATATTTAATCAATGAACAGGCGATGATTCAAAAAATCCGCAAAAACTCTTCGAATCAAAATATTTTTACCATTGCTGATATCGGTAATATCCCTTTAGAGGAAATGATTGCACTAAGTGACAAGCTTCAAAAAGAACGCGTGAAATTGGCAACAGTCCAAGGTGCTTCTACTGGGTTCGGTGGTATTTTTACATTGGCAATTGATATTCCTTTTATTTTAGGAATGGCTTTAAAAACATTACAAGAAATTGCAATTATTCATGGCTATGACCCGAATGATAAAATGGAACGTATTTTCATTGTGAAATGTCTACAATTTACGTCAGCTGATATTGTTGGCAAAGAAGCGATTTTAGAAGAGCTTTCCTCTATGCATAACAGCAATAACGTATCTGAAAAGATGATTTCGCAACTTCAAGGCTGGCAGGAAGTATTTTTCACATATCGCGATCAAATGGGTTGGAAAAAGCTATTCCAAATGGTTCCAGTTGCAGGCATGATTTTCGGCGCCTATGCCAATAAAGGCATGATGCAAGATGTTGCTGAGACAGGCATCATGCTATACCGAAAAAGAAGAATATACGAAAAGCTAAAATAGTGCCAGGCACTCACACAATTCTCGCACAATTTATAAAAAGCCAAGGAATGCAGGTTTTCCTTGGCTGTTGAGGGAGTGTCAGGAACTCACACAATTTTAATTAATATCTTCCCTTGATGCTGGCGACTCTCCATCAAGGCATGCGCCTTTTCCATGTCTTCTAAGCTAAACACGGCAGCAATGGGCACTTGAAAGCTTTCATCCTGTAATAACGTCAAAACATCCGGAGCGACTTGTTGTAAAAGTTCGGGTTTTAATGCTCGAGTCGTTCCTAAGCTAAAGCCTTTTACATTACGGCAGCTGCTATGTAAATCAGACGTTTTGATAAGGCCTACTTCACCACTACTATTACCAAACTGTACAAGCGTACCAAACGGAGCTAAGCAGTTAAAACTTTCTTGTGTAACCGTTCCGGCAATCGAGTCAAAGATCACATCGACTCCATGACCGTCCGTATAGTCATTCACTTTCGTACTGAAATCTTCATACGTCACCACATGGTGTGCGCCTAGCTCATACGCAATTGGCGCTTTCTCAATTTTGCTTACAGTACCAATAATTTTTTTAGCACCGCGTCTTTTCGCCATTTGTATCAGCATTGTCCCTACGCCACCTGATGCAGCATGAATTAACACACTATCTTCAGCACCAATTTGTGAAATCCGATGTGTTAACATATAGGATAAAAATAAAACAGTCGGTATCGCCGCTACTTTTTCAAGAGGCACACCACTTGGAATGCGAAAGACGAGCTGTTCGTTTGCGACAACATATTGTGCATATGCACCGTTTTTAGGAAAGGCAATGACATGGTCTCCCTTGCTAAATCCACAGCTATCATCATATACCTCTTCTATAACACCCGCTACATCTAAACCGAGTATCATAGGAAAATTAGCTTTTGCTTTATTGCCCGTTCGATTTTTTATATCAGCAAAGTTTACACTTGTATAAGACGTGCGGATTAATACTTCTCCTTTTGAAATCATTGGTGTTGGACAATCCACAACTGTTAATACTGACGGCGGTCCAAAAGCATTTATCGTCACAGCCTTCATAAAATCTCTCCTCCCTGTTATAGTAAAATTATAACTAATTTTACCTAAAATAGTTACAACTTTAGATTAGGGGGATTTTTCATGACAATTAAACCTAGAAAAGAATCTTACAACGATATGGCTTATAATTTTTTTGATATGAACAGTGATAAAATTTGCTTTATGTTCGCTGGTACAGGTTATAACTATGACAAACCGCTACTGCATTACGCCACTTCTTTAATGCTTGAACTAGGCTACGATGTTGTCCAAGTTTGTTATACATTTGAACAACAACAATTTAACCAACCAGCAGAGGCAATTTCAGAAATGGTTTATCACAGTGTAAATTCTATCGTGACATATTATTTACAATCGAATGCATACAAAGAAGCTGTGTACATTGGAAAATCGCTCGGAACATTGCCACTTACTGACTATTACATGCAGCAAGAGACCCTTATACCTTCACGCTATATATTATTAACACCACTGCTATCCTTTGAACATGTTATGCAAAACTTAGCAAAGCAACATGCCTTCATAGCTATTGGAACTGCTGACCCACATTTCTCCAATGAAAGACTGAGTCAACTTACTTCCCATCAGCTGATCAGTGCTGATAATGCCAACCATTCACTCGAAATTGCTAATAATACAATTGAGTCCATTATCACTTGTCAGACAATATTATTAGAGCTCAAAACTTATCTTCAAAAATAATATAGTTACATACAATAAAAGGGTAAAATAAATAATATTCTATACGACTTTTGTCAATCTAGTCGTTAGAAAAAGTGATTGTCTCTCCAATATTAATTGTTTTACTCTTCTCCTTGCCGTCTATTTTCCATATTACGTTTATTGTCCCCTTGCTCAATAAATCTTTTATATCCTTATTTTCTACCTTCAAATAGTTAAGTATGATTTCTTCTTTATATTCTATTACATTCTTTGTTGGATCTTTAAATTGATAACCGGAACCTTGCCAATAGATGTCTTCCCCTAATAACTCCTTAAGTGAATAGGGAATGTCTATTTTTATATCATCAATTTTATTAGGATACTTTATGTTTAGTGTAAAGTTTAGTTTTTTGTAATTGTGTTTCTGAGTATTTTCTATATCCAATTTACTTCGATTCTTTTCCGTAATATTAATAATTTCAGTTTTTATATTTATGATTGGATGAAAGCGAGAATATGTAAAGATACTTATCCCAACTGTTAAAAAAATGAACAACAAAACAGCTATAATCCAATATTTCCTCACTTTATCATCTCCTAAGTCATTTCAAATTTCCTCTTTACTCAATATAATTCCGCAATTTAATACTCGAATCCTTTAAACATCCAAGAAGAAACTTCGCTATATCAATAACAAATCATTCGTAAAGAAAAATCCAATAAAAAATGACCTGTAAATTGTAAATGCTAGTATTTCTATAAATACTTAAAACCAGAAAATGAAAAAGAAATATAATAAAGTATGTGTTGTAGAAAGCAAAGTTGCTCACGGCATAAGAATTTCTTATAAAACTTTATATTTTTCAATTTACTAAAATCAGAAAATTTTATATTATAAGACTATGCAAAACAACTTACATAGGAGATGATATTGTGTTAAAAAAATCTATTTTTTTAATTGCACTACTATTATCTTTATCTACTGCTTTTGCAATTGATTCAAAAGCCGCGGAAGTAGTTGATTTAGCAGAAGTAGTTGCTTCAACAGAAGTAGTTGCTTCAACAGAAATAGTTAGTTCAACAGAAGTAGTCGATTCAACAGAAGTAGTTGCTTCAACAGAAGTAGTCGATTCAACAGAAGTAGTTGCTTCAACAGAAGTAGTCGATTCAACAGAAGTAGTTGCTTCAACAGAAGTAGTCGATTCAACAGAAGTAGTTGATTCAGCAGAAGTAGTTGATTCAGCAGAAGTAGTTGATTCAGCAGAAGTTTCACCTTTTTTTATTAATGATTTACGATATAGAAAGACAAACGTTCGGACATACTATGAATGGTCGGACTTTAAGAGAGTTTCTGATAATCTAACGACAGGCGCTGCAGGCGGTTCTATCACATCATCTAACACCGTCTCTTTTCAGACAGAAGTATCTGGGATAATAGATGGACTAGGTTATTCTAGATCAAAATCTATCACTAGCTCAATAGGATATACATTGCACGCTGATCCTAATACAACCGTTTATATGGGATATAGAGCATATTATAAAGTCGAAACGGGTACTAGAGAGCTTTATGATATAGTAACTGGAAAAGTATTAAGACGTAATACCTACACTATAAAGATTCCACAATTCGGTGATTATAAATTAATAACAACTTAACAATTAAAATAAGACTAGCTACTTGCTAGTCTTATTTTAATTGCGAATAAAGGAAATATCCTAATTTAGAAAGTAAATATAATAAAAATATAACCATTAAATTTCTCGATATTACATATCCATCAATTGCTAAATTATAACCTTTTGGTACTAAAATATCACTGTTTAGTAGAATGTATATTGCAGATAAAATAGGAATTGTTATACATAAAATACCTAATAATTTATACTTATTATCCATAACTTCACCTACTCATTTATTGTTATTCATACCATTTTAATACGAATTAGCCCTCGCGCAGATTAGAGTTAGACACTTTAATTTTACACAAAACTTTTTTACATATCAAAAGCTAATTGAACTCTGATGGAGCTAAGTTTGGAAACTATCTATTTGGCTCTACCAGTTAAATCTATATCAACAAATGGCAATTTATTCGAACATGACATTTTCCAAAAATTATTTAAACATTCTTCTAATGATTGCTATAAAGGCAGTAATAACAAGGATCAAAACCTGTTATAACTGCCTAATTCATTGTTATGCTATGTTATCTTATTGATGTGATGGCTATTACTTACGTTAACACAAGATGATTCATCTATATTTGAATATAAGTATGTATACCAATGTATATACTATTTTATTTATCTGTTAGATTTGCCTTATAATTTAAATAAAAAAAGAGAGTGACAAGATGAGCAAATTTGTAAAAATATTTTTAGTAGTATTTTTATTTTTCTATATGGTTTTTTATTTAGGATATTATGAATTACAGTTTATCTTCTTTCTTGCTAGTATTTTATTTTTTCTAGTTATCATTCTTAGTATTCTATTTAAAGAACACTATATCGTTAATATTCTGTTACTTCTTGCCCTGATTAGTCTTGCCATGATATTTGCAATATCCTATCATTTTGAAATAGGTATTTTCTTATTTTTTTCATTAGTCATACTATTATATATTTATTGTCTTGTACTTATTTCAAATCAGAAAAAACAACATAATCAATGAATATAAGAGCGTTTAAAAAAGAGTCTCATGGAGACTCTTTTTTATTTAGGAATATTATAGAAACCATTAACACAGTTATTGTAATAATAGAACCATTGACCAATAGCCCAAGCATTAGCTGCAAGTGCTACAGGACCTGCAATATTCTTTAATATAATTTGTGCTGTTTTCCAAGAAAGTAATGTACCTACAGCTAAACCACCACCACTGAAGGCACTTATTAACCATCCAACAAGGGTTCCATTTTCGTAGATCTTAGACTGTCAACATTCCGCGTATAGTAATTGTATGCATGCCGATCCTTTGGAGACCCAGTTGTAAGATTAACTGTACGTGTTTTTAAATTAGCATAATCCGCATAACCTATATTCCTTATATAATTGGTTGTATAACTAATATTTCACAAGTGGGGCCAGGAGGTGTAAGAGGGTTTTAGCGCTCTTACTGAAAATATAAATCGTATCTAATCTATCGCAAATATTGGAAGTTTCCATAAAAAGACCCTTACAACATGTAAATAGTTGTAAGGGTTTCATTATGCTTAGTATACTAAGCCGAATAGCGCTTTAATATGTGTAAGATAGCGAATGTTAGACGCTTCTTTCATAAGTGTTGCTGGAAGACCTTTAAGTTGTGTGTTGCTAGCTCCAATAGTAGCAACTGCATCTTTGCGGCCTAAGCTTGCAAGTGTACCAGAGTTAACTGCAGAGAATATTTTCATCTCTTGGTTTTTGTATTGTGCGAATAAGTTGTAACCAGCGCATTCGCCCATTTGCCAAGCAACTTGTGCAGTTGGTGCGTAAAGTGGACGTCCACCGTCAGCTGGTAATGCAACAGAAGCATCTCCGATTACAAATACATCTTCGTGAGATGTAGATTGTAAGAATTCGTTGATTGTTGCTTTGCCACGATCAGCAGCAAGACCAGATTCAGCTACGATTGGAAGTGCAGCTACACCACCAGTCCAGATAAATGTATTGGCAACGATTGGCTCACGGTCTTTAAGTGAAATTACGTTACCTTCAACACCTGTTACAGGCGTACCAGTGATGAATTCAACACCACGTTTTGCTAAGCTTTCAGTTGCACGTTCAATTAGTACATCTGGAAGTACTGGTAAGATTTTAGGACCAGCTTCAACTAGTTTAATTTTAAGATCTGCAAAGTTTACACCGTGTTGTGCAGCGATTTTCGGGAAGTTGTCCACGATTTCACCAACAAGTTCAACACCTGTTAAACCGCCACCGCCGATAACGATTGTTGCATCAGCTTCGTCTTTTGATTGTGCATATGCTTTAATGCGATCTTCAATGTGTCGGTTAATTTTGTTTGCATCGTTAACAGATTTAAGTACCATTGAGTTTTCTTCTAATCCTGGGATACCGAAGAAACCAGTTTGGCTACCTAAAGAAACCACTAATGTATCATAATTTAAAGTGTAACCATTATCTAGGTCAACCTTTTTAGTGTCTACATTGAATTTCGTTACTTTAGCGATTTGTAAATCAATATCTAAACCTTTAAAGATTTTTTTAAGCGGTAAAGCTACTGCACCTTCTGCAATAGTACCACCAGCTAAACGGTGAAGTTCAGTGATGATTTGGTGTGTTGGGAATTGATTTACTACAGTGATTTTAGCTTCATCAGCTGATAAATACTTACGTGCTGTTAATGCAGTTAATACACCCGCGTAACCAGCACCTAAGATGACGATTTCTTTTGACATGATTAATTAATCCTCCGTCCTTACAAATTGAATATATGTCTGGTCTTATTTAGATTTACGTTCAGCGTTTACTTGTAAAAAGGCATTTACAAAACGGAAAACATTTTGAACTTGTGGGTCTTTGATCATTTTTACAAGACCGAATAAACCGATTACTTCATGGCTTTCAGCAGCACGATCTTTTGCTTCAATAGCAGTAGCTGCCAGTTGTTTAGCTGATCCTACTACTGGTGCAGCCATTTCTGTTACAGCACCAACAGTATCGCTTTTTAGTACTTCATCAGTTGCAACTGCTTGAGCAAACTCATATGATTTTGTTAATAACGTCATCATTTCAGTTAGCTTCGGTAATTGCTCAACTAAAGTTGTTAGAGATTCTTGTACCTCAGGCTTTAATAGTTGGTCTAGTACATCTAATTGTTCTTGACTCACAGTTAATTGTTCAGACTGTGCTTGGTTATTCGTTTCTGACATTTTTGAACTCTCCTTTGCCGTCACTAATACTATATTTTATATTGCCTCCATGTAAAAAAGACCATTAAGCGATCTCTTAACAGTCCTTACAGCGGATTATCTTACATTCACCAGTCACAAGGGCTGGAAAGCGAATTTCATGATTTGTTACATATTCTCCATTTTGCACAAAGCGCATCACAATTCCATCCTTATCTCTTATCTTGGTGATATTACAACATCCATTATAAGACTGTTTGCGCATTATTTCAATCAACTACAGCACAATCTTTAAAAAATAGTTTATTTGTAAACCATTTTCAGCTGTTAGCGCGCTTTTTTTGTTTGTTTTGGAAAATAATGAAAGTTTATCAACTGAATTTTTCTGCAAGGACGCTTTAAAAAATGTTATTACCTACAATTTTTCTCACTTTTCGACTGATAACCAAAAGAAATTAATAATCTCTTTTGCCGCTTCATTAACTGTTTGAAACAGCCTTTTTCCTTCGCCATCTTTAAAATACCCAACGGACATTAATGCCATAAACGTATGAGCAAAAAATTCTGCATTCCCCTCGCGAATTGTCCCTTTTTCCATTTCCCGTTGCATCGTCTGCTCAATCGTTTTATACATTTCATTTTCTGATGCATGAACTTTTTTTAATTGTGCATTTGATAAATTAATTGTCGCTTCTCGCATAAAGTTCTTCATATCTATATCAACGGTTGCCGATAAATGGACTTCAACAAGTTGCTCCAATCGTTCTTTGAATGGCATGGGCTGTTCTAAAATCCGCTCAATATGCACCCTAATTCTTTGCATCATTGCAACTAATGCCGATGTATATAACTCACCTTTAGTTGGGTAGTAGTAATAGATGGTGGCTTTTGTAACATTGCAGGCTTTCGCCACATCATCCATTGACACGTTTTTATAGCCTTCTTTAATAAAGAGCATTGTCGCTGTTTCTAAGACAATATCTTTTGTAGGTTTAGCCTTGTCATCATGGCGAGGTCTTCCTAGAACACGCGGTGATTGTTTCAACAAGTTCGCCTCCTTATAATGTGTTTCTTTTAATCATATTATAACATATCAAAACTTCTTTATTGATTAATTAACCTTCTAGTATATATAATTAATATACATTACAAGAAACGGAGGTTTTCTCATGAAAAAACACCCACTTGAGCAATGGGGCTCAATGGTGGCAAATAAAAAAGGACGCTTTCTAGCACTAGGATGCTGGGTTTTACTTGTCCTTGTGCTGTCATTTGCTTGGCCGCAGATTAATAGTATTGACAGTGAATCGGGTAAAAATTTACCTGACACTGAAATGTCCGAGCAAGCAGCAGCAATAATTGCTGATGAATTCCCTAATGATGCAGGTACACCATTATTACTCGTTTGGCATAGAGAAAGTGGACTTACAAACGATGATTTTAATGCCATTCAAAAGGTTTATGCAGAACTTAATGCCAAGCCTTTAGATAAACAAACTTTAGTTCCACCATATGATCAAATGCCTCCACAAGCATTTGCAGCATCTACATCTGACAATGGTTCTACTATTGTTACACCTGTATTTTTTGAAAAAGATGCTTCAACAGATGCTTTACAGGAAAGTCTAGATACATTAACGAAAACAATGGATGCCAATAATGTGCAATTGGATAAAGATTTATCCAGCGATGCGCTCCATGTTCGTTATTCTGGCCCTGTCGGCATTGCAACAGATGCCGTTAGCTTATTTTCACAAGCTGATGTGAAATTAATGATTGCGACAGTGCTTCTTGTATTAGTGTTATTAATTTTAATTTATCGTTCTCCATTACTTGCCATTATCCCATTAATCGTTGTAGGGCTTGCTTATGGTGTCATTAGCCCAACGCTCGGTTTCTTTGCAGAGCAAGGATGGATTGATAAAGATTCACAAGCTGTTTCCATTATGACCGTTTTACTATTTGGTGCAGGAACAGACTATTGTTTATTTTTAATTTCTAAATATCGAGAAATTTTATTTACCGTTGAGGATAAGGCGACAGCAATGAAACTTGCTGTGAAAGAATCCGGCGGTGCTATTATGATGAGTGCCTTAACGGTTGTTATTGGTCTTGCTACGCTTAGTCTTGCCCATTATGGTTCTTTCCAACGCTTCGCAGTGCCATTTAGCTTTGGTGTATTAATCATGGGTATTGCAGCACTTGTTGTGTTACCAGCGATTTTGGTCATTATAGGGCGTGTAGCCTTTTTCCCATTCACGCCACGTACAGAGGAAATGGCAAAAGCAAAGGGCAAAAAACAGCACAAACCGTCACATAAAGTGAGTCATAAAATCGGACGATTTGTAACACACAAGCCATGGATTGTTATTGCAGTTACTGTCCTGCTACTTGGTGGCTTAGCTGCCTTTGTACCACGAATCCAATATACATTCGACTTATTATCTTCATTCCCAGAAGATATGCCGTCACGTGAAGGCTTTACTTTAATAGAAGAGAATTTTTCACCTGGTGAATTAGCACCTGTACAGCTAGTGATTGATACACAAGGTAATGATGTGAATTTACAACAACAGCTTACAAACATTTCATATATTGATAATGTTTCTGATGTACAGATTGGTACGAAAAACAATTCCATTCAATTATACGAGTTATCATTGAATGCAAACCCATATGCACAAGAATCTCTAGATCATATTCCAGAATTGAAAGAAGAAGTTGTCCAGTTACTTGAAGATGCCGGCATAAAAAACGCCGATACACACGTTTGGATTGGCGGCGAAACAGCAAGTCAATATGATACAAAACAAGTGACGGAACGTGATGAATCGGTTATCATGCCGACAATGATTGCTTTAATAGCGGTCTTATTATTTGTCTATTTACGTTCCGTAACAGCAACTGTTTATTTGCTTGCTACAGTTATTATTTCGTATTTCGGTGCACTTGGTGCAGGATGGCTTATTTTGCATCATATAATGGGCGCAGAGGCCATTTCAGGCTCTATTCCGCTATATGCCTTTGTGTTCTTAGTGGCTCTTGGCGAGGATTATAATATCTTTATGATTTCAGAGATTTGGAAGAAACGCAAAACGAAGGATCATTTAACAGCAGTTGAAGAAGGCGTAGTGCATACAGGTAGCGTGATCACATCTGCAGGACTTATTTTAGCAGGTACATTCGCGGTGCTTGCTACATTACCAATTCAAGTATTAGTCCAATTTGGTGTCGTGACAGCAATCGGTATTTTACTCGATACATTTATCGTTCGACCATTACTAGTTCCAGCCATTACAACAGTACTCGGCAAATACGCATTTTGGCCAGGTGCCCTCTTTAAAAAAGATTGAGTGCCAGTCACTCAAACAATTTAGAATTTTACGAAAAATTCACCACAGCCTTCCCAACAATGCACAAAGCCCGACAAACCAAGCACTAGCGATGGTTGCGGCTAACCTTGTGCACAGGAAAGTGCAGTGGATTTTCTCGATTTAAGCACCCGAAAAGTGTCAGGCACTCAAACAATTCTTATTAATAAAAATCCCACCGATGAGCTTTATCGGTGGGATTCTTTTTGTCTTTATTTTAATTTGTAGGTTTTTTCAAGTCCATTGTAGCTGCTGCACTTTCAACTTTTACACGTTTTAAGAAGAACGCAAGTATTAATGCAAACACTGTCAAGAATGCTGCGATTAAGAAGGAATGTGTAATACCATCTAATAAAGCATTTTGCATAATCTGTTCTTGCATTTGTTGCATTTGCTCTGCTGTCGGTACAACACCTGATTGTGCTGCTTTCTCCTTAGCTTCCGCGATTAAGTCTGCTGCTGTTGATTTTGTACGGTTATTCATTAATGTAACTAAAACCGCACTACCAATAGCCCCAGCTACTTGTTGTAATGTATTGTTGATCGCTGTACCATGCGGATTCATCATTTGTGGTAATTGATTTAAACCATTCGTCATAATAGGCATCATTACCATTGACATACCTAACATACGAATTGTATACATCGATACGATAAATGTATAACTAGAATCTAGTGCTAATTTTGTTAAACCAAATGTTGCAATTGTTGTGATTGTTAAACCAGTAATCGCTAAAATTCTTGGTCCAAATTTATCGAAAAGTTTACCCGTGATTGGTGACATAATCCCCATTGCAAGTGCACCAGGAAGCATCATTAAACCAGCTTCAAATGGTTCAATGCCGCGGATTGATTGCACATAGGCAGGCGTTAAAATCATGCCAGAGAACATTGCCATTGAAACAATAACTGAAATACCAGACGCTAGAGCAAACATTGGGTATTTATAAATACGTAACTCTAGTAAAGGTTGTTCCATACGTAATTGTTTAATGACGAAAATAATTAAAGAAATAAACCCGACGATAATCGTACCGTAAACCAAAGGACTAGACCATCCTTTGTCACCTGCAGTACTGAAACCGTATAAAATACCACCAAACGCAATTGTTGATAATAATACGGAAGGAACATCTAAGTGCACTTTACGTGTTTCCATTACGTTATCTAATTTCCAAATACCAAATAGCAGACTAATAATTGCAAACGGTATAATCATTTGGAATAGCATACGCCAATCATGATGTTCAACAATATACCCTGATAATGTTGGGCCAATCGCCGGTGCAGCAATCATAACTAGACCGAATACGCCCATTGCCGCTCCACGTTTTTCTTTCGGGAAACTAGTCAACATTACGTTCATTAATAACGGTGACATACTAGCAGCCCCTGCCGCTTGCACCATACGTCCTACAAGTAGCATAGTAAAGGTTGGAGCAAAGCCAGCCATAATTGTACCTATTGTAAAGATTGACATTGCAGTAATAAATAAATGTCTATTTTTAAAGCGAGTCACAAAAAATGCTGAAGCAGGTACTAAAATACCACTTACAAGCATATAACCCGTTGCAAGCCATTGTACTTGTGCATACGTAATACCAAAATCTTTCATGATTGTTGGCAATGCAACATTTAACAATGTGTTGTTAAGAAAAGCAACAAAAGCTCCCACGAACAAAATGGCGATCATGCCATAAGGGGGCTTTTTCATTGTTAAGTCATTATTCATTTATATCCCTCTATTCTTTCTTGTTGTTTTGCGATAAAACTTATTTTATACTCGCAGTCTACTTTTTTCAAGAATTAAGATTAAAAAATTTTAAAACGTTGATATATAAGCGTTTACATTGTAGAATACGAGTATAATAATTTAAAAAGGTGAGGTCATGAACAAAAGAAAAAGACAAATTATCACTGCAGCTCGGGAGCTCTTTACAGCAAAAGGATTTTTAGATACTTCCATTAACGATATTATTAGTGCAGCCAAAGTTTCAAAGGGTACTTTTTATAATCATTTTGTTTCAAAAAACGAATGTTTAATCGCCATTTTAGATGAAGGTCGTGAGGAAGCAAGCAATCGTCGACATGAACTTCTTTACGGTAAAGATCCGACAGATTTAGAAATATTAACACAGCAAGTTGCTGTCTTGATGCATGTTAATCGCGAGCACAACATCGTGCAAATTTTTGAATCAATTTTCCATTCACGGGACAGTGAGCTTAAGAAAATCCTGTTAAATTATCACTTCCAAGAATTAGAGTGGCTTGCAAATCGACTTGTTCAAGTGTTTGGGGAAGAAATTAGACCGATGAGCTACGAATGTGCTGTTCAAACGTTCGGCATGATTAATATTTCTTTACGTGCAGTATTGGTAGCAGATTATAAATATTTAAATCGAGAAGCAATTGTACGAGTAGCATTACGCAATATAAGCGTTATTATACCTACTATGCTTGAATCAAAAGAAGTTCTCATTAGTTCCGAAATGATTAATGCGATACAAAACGTTATCAATTACCAACATGTAAGCAAAGAAGTTGTAATCGAGCAATTGCAGGGCTTTATAAAGGGACTATCAGAGAACGAAACGGTTGAAGGTTTTGAGTTTGCAACATTCCTTTTAGAAGAACTTCAAAAGTCTAAACCAAAGCTCTTTATTGTCGAATCGCTACTAACGCCCTTCAGAAAGGCATTTGTGGGAACAGAACATGCTGCTGAAGCGCGTGATATCGCCAACAGTCTATGGCGCTATGTAAAAATGCAACAACCATCAGAGCAATGTAAAAAATAACATTAAAAGTGTTAGATTGACCATAATCAATCTAACACTTTTTTGCGTCTTAGCGTTGTCAGTTACAACACAGGCTTTTTGAAGGCATCTTCCCTTAATGTGAAGGGATTTTATCTCCCGTTGCGCAATACCCTTAAAATCAATAAGAGCCTAGACAAACGGTCATTTAGCCCCTTTTCATTTCTATCTGTCATTCGTTTTCAAACGCTCATTTACTGTATACTGTAAATACAAAACAGCTGAGGGGGCTTTTTAGTGTTACAGCGAATAATTATTACAGGCTATAAACCACATGAACTAGGGATTTTCAATGATAAACATCCAGGAGTCCCTATTATTAAAAAAGCTTTAGAAAACCGCTTGAGAATTTTAGTAGACGAAGGATTAGAATGGGTTATTATTAGTGGTCAGCAAGGCGTAGAAACATGGGCTGCAGAGGTTGTCTTAACGTTAAAGAATGAATTTCCTGACTTAAAATACGCCATTATCACGCCATTTTTAGAGCAAGAAAAAAACTGGCAAGAGGTAAAACAAGAAAAATATCAGTCACTTGTAGCACAGGCAGACTTTGTAACGAGTGTCACGAAAAAACCATATGAAGCACCTTGGCAATTTACTGAAAAAGACAAATTTATTATTCAAAACACAGACGGTTTACTGCTCGTCTATGATGAAGAAAATGAAGGCTCCCCAAAGTATATCAAGCGCTTGGCCGAAAAATATATGGAAAACCACGACTATATGCTTCTAACTATTAATTCTTATGACCTTCAAGTAATTGCAGAGGAAATGCAACAGCAGGATTGGTAGTTTAACGAATACAATACCTCCCCCTAGTGAAGTATGTAAAATCTTTATAACTATTTAATATTGATATAATTTTCTGACAATTCTATAATAGAAGGAATAGTATGAGGAATGATAGTTGAAAGGAGCTGTTGACATTTGAATAGAAAAATCGAAATGATTCTAGAGCCTTCTCCAGTGAATGTCTCACATGATACGTACCGTAGAGAGTGCCAGTATACGCGAGGGATTCACATCGAGGAACAAGAGTTTAAAGCTATTGTAAATTCAATGTGCCACGATTCACGCTTATATTTTGATTTCCACAACCCACGAAAAGAGATTAAAAAAGGAACTTATTTAAATGGACACTCCGGATTAGCCCGAAATATTTATGACTACTATAAAACGAATTACGATATTGAAATTCCAGACATTATAAACGGCAAAGATTTTTACGTAAAAATCATTTAAGTGCCATTTAAGTGCCAGGCACCCAAACAATTCTGAATTCTTATACAATAAAAAACTACACCTCCGCTTGTCCAACAAGTGAGGTGTAGTTTTTTTATTCATAATTGCGATTATGGATTATTTCCACAAACCATTTGCAACCATTTTCTTTTTGTTGCCGAATGCCATGATAACAAAAAGAATATTAATGATTAACATTACAATAATAATAAGTAACACAGCAGTGTAACTTCCTGTAAAGTCAAAAATATAACCATATGCCGGTAAAGCAATGATACCCGCAACTGCTAAACCAATAGAAACTGTCGAGTAAATTTGACTATAATCTTTATTACCAAATAACGCAGATGTAATAGCAGGAGCAATTGTTCCAATTGAAGCGGATACGAAACCAAATAATCCAACACCTAATACTACCGCAAACGTAATTTTAACAAAGAAGAACAAAATTAACATTGAAGCTAATCCAATACACATTGCAACAATTGCAGTATTGCGAGCACCAATTTTATCGATTAAATAGCCAAAGATAATTGAACCTAGAAGTACACCAACCATTAAAGAAGCCATAACATTACCTGTGAATTTCACATCATAACCTTGGTTTACAAGGTACGTAGGGATGTGAATAGAGAAACTAGCTACAGATGTAATGATGAAGAAGAATAAAATTAATAATACGAATGCTAATGATTTTTTAGCATCTGCAAATGCAATACCTGAATTACTAGTATCTTTTTCTGCTTTTTTCTCATCATTATTAATGTCTTCCGCACCATAAGGTAATAAACCTTTTTCTTGAGGCGATTTTCTTAAAAAGAAAATAATAGTTGGAACAATAATTACGATAGCTGCAACACCTACCATAATATAAGCACTTCTCCAACCTTGTGTAGCAATCAAGTTACCAATTAATGGTGATGAAAATGCTCCGATTAAACCACCAGATGCCGTGATTATACCTAAAGCTAAACCACTACGTTGTTTAAACCATTGATTAACTAAAACCGGACCAGCTAATACTGTAATAATTACGCCACCAACAGCTAAAGGAATAGCTAAGATATACCATCCCCATACCGAGTTCATCATACCGAATAGCGCGAAAGAACCTGCTTGTAAAATAATTGCAATACTAAGTAAAATACGTGTATCGTATTTCGCCATTAACTTACCGCCGATTGGTAAGAAAATCATCGTTACAATTGATGAAATACTTAGATACAATGTTAAATTCCCTAGACCTACACCAAGATCTTTCGATACTGATGGCAAGAATAGACCTGCTGAACTGTTTAAGCCAGACTTAGCTAAACCAACTGTAATACATAAACCTAGTAAAACTAGCCATGCAAAGTGAAACTTTTTCTTATTAGCACTCATTTCCCTATTTCTCCTTTTATTTAAAAAACTTTATTTTACACGAAACGCCAAATTTCGCCATTTGACTGCCATTTAGCAATAACGTAATGATAAAAAAGACATATTGTTGTATACTTGCTTTACTTAACTTGCGCCATTAGCATTAGCTATATGCACAATAATTAAGCGGATCTACTTTATAAAAAGAATTTACGGTTTCCTTGAAAATTGATTTAATGAAGTGGAATCCTTGCGCACTGACTATATCAAAATGCTTATATACTCTTTTTATATAAACCTGCGATAGCTTACTTTTGATGTTTCTGCAAGTAATAACGCAGTTGGTTAATTTATCTCTAAAAACCGCATAACACTAGACTTTATCTTGTTTTCGCCCCACGTAAACACCTCCAAAAAATGTGAAACTTCTGTGACCTACAATTTATTTTACCATTAAACTGTTTAATATTAAATTAATTAATTTCACAGAAAATTCATTTTCCGAAGAAAAAGTACTTGACAGCGCATATTTTTCTATCTATACAAAAGTATTTTTAGCTATTTATCTCACTTTCTCTGTAGGTAGTTATAACCAACATAGAAAAAAATAGAAAATAAGTCTTTACTACTTACTAGTAAAATTAATATAATCAATCTTAACCATTAATTTAAAGGTAAATTATTTCCTTTATTAGTGATTAATTACTATTTTGATATAATAATTTCACAGGAGGTCTTCAGTGCAATATGATTGAGCAATTAAAATTACTAGACTTAAAAAATAAGAACAAACTTATGCTATTCACTTATTTAGCTTCTACTATTTTAGGTCTAATCGGTGCATTATCTTTAAAACCTGATTTTTGGATTATCTTTTTCTATAGCGCGCAAATTATATTTTATCCATTGATATACATAGTATGTAATCGTTATAAGAAAGAAATTGTATTTCCATATTTAATCGTTATCGTTATGAATATATTTAATATTTGCTTAGTAATGATTCATGGCGGACAAATATCGACAGCTTTATCTATATTTTTCTTCGCAGTATTCGCTGCTGTACAATTTAACAATAAAATTTTTGGTGTTGGATATGTGTTAGGTTTAGTCACACTTATTCTAATTTATCTGTTCCCATCACCTGAATTTGAGTACTTTGCAGGATATATCAGTTCATTTGTAATCATTTATCTTTTTACTGGTTTTCTGTTAACCATTTTAATTCGTATGAACCAAAACCAATTTAAAAAATTACAAGAATATAGCGAATTAGCTGAAGCCGATGCGAAGTTAAAAGAAGAACATAAAATGAATTTAGAACGAGAAATCGCAGTTATTGCTGATAGCATTGGTAAAATTAACGAGAAAGTTCAGTTCGGTTTAAGATCGCAAGAAGAAATTCAAATAGCGATGAATGAAGTTTCAACAGGCAGTATGTTACAAAGTGAACAAATTTCTAAAATTGCAGACAGTGCGCAAAATAACTTGGCGGCCATCCATTCTATGAACGAAATAACGGCTCGTTTAATAGATGATTCTGTGCAATCTAGCAACTTAGCAGATGAAGGTCATAAAAAAGTTCATCATTTAACAACGGAAATGAATAGTCTTCAAGACGTTATTGCGAACTTAAGTGAAAACTTCAAAGCTTTAACTGAAAAAATAGAAGAGACAAATCAGTTTGCTAACGATATCCAACAAATTACGGAACAAACTAATCTTTTAGCATTAAATGCTTCTATTGAGGCTGCTCGCGCCGGAGATGCTGGAAAAGGATTCTCTGTCGTGGCACAAGAAATAAGAAACTTAGCTGATTTAACAAATAATATTACAGTCAAAATCACAGAGAATTTAACTGATGTAAATACAACAAATAAATTAGCGCAAGTTAATATGCAAAAGAGTAGTGATACATTACATCAAAGTGTAGAGTCAACAAAATTAGTAAATGCAAATTTCATTCAATTAAGCGAAATTTTACATTCATTAAAAACGCAGTTTGATGATTTTGAGAAATTATCAAATGAAGTTGCTGTAAATAGCCAAAGTGTCGACACATCGACAAATGACTTTGCAGCGATTATCGAAGAAGCTACTGCAACATTGCAACAAATGAATGCATCAATTGAAAGCATTACGGCTGACAACCACACAATTGCGAAGTATGTTGATGACACTGCTAAAAGTGCTGATAATATTAAAAATACTTATTAAGACAGCGCTAAAGATGCTAATAAAGCCTTTGAACACAATAACAAGAGTACGGGAACAAATACATCCCCGTACTCTTTTTCAGTGCCAGGCACCGAAACGATTTTGAATTTTCAGAACAAATAACTTAAACTGACGAAGTACTTGAATTATGTACGGTGGAAAATTATGCTTATAAACAGCTCAACAAGCTTAAAGGTATCATATTATTAATGTCTCTTTGCTTCATCCCCTACTCCTTGTTTAACGCAAAAAAATAGTATACTAAGCACCCACTTAGCATACTATTTCCATCTTTTAAAAAGCCTATAAGTCAGCCACTTGTGCACTAACTGCTTTATTGTTATATACTTCTGTATCCAATTCTTTCGTTACTCTTGCTGTTGTAACACCTGCTGTCATTGAACCACTTACGTTTAGTGCAGTACGCCCCATATCGATTAACGGTTCAACTGATATTAAAATTCCAGCAAGTGCAACTGGTAAATGTAACGCCGATAAAACAAGTATCGCTGCAAATGTTGCACCACCACCAACACCTGCTACACCAAACGAACTAATCGCCACTACTGCAATTACAGTAATGATAAACACAGGATCTAACGGATTAATACCAACAGTCGGTGCAATCATAATAGCCAACATTGCAGGATAAACCCCAGCACAACCGTTTTGACCAATCGATAAACCAAATGAACCTGCAAAGTTCGCTATCCCTTCTGGCACACCTAGTCTACCTGTTTGCGTTTTAATATTCATCGGTAAAGTACCCGCACTTGAACGTGACGTGAAGGCAAATAACAATGTTTCAAGCGTTTTTTTCACATACGTAAATGGATTTAAACCGCTTAATGAAAGAATCAGTAAATGAACAAGGAACATAATAATTAAGGCAACATAAGAAGCAATGACAAACTTACCTAAGTTGTAAATTGCCCCAAAGTCAGATGTTGCGACTGTACGTGCCATAATAGCTAAAATACCGAATGGCGTTAAACGTAACACAATCGTTACAACACCCATAATTAAAGCATGCAAACCGTCTATACCTTTTTTAATTGTAGCGGCCATCTCTTCATCTTTACGCGCAACACGTAAATAAGCAAAACCTAAAAATGCTGCAAATATAACTACGGCAATTGTCGATGTTGAACGAGCTCCTGTTAAATCAAGGAATGGGTTTGCCGGGAACAATTCAATAATTTGCGTTGGCAAATCCGGTGCAGTCATGCTCGTTGTTTTTTCTTCTAAATATGCCCCGCGCTCTGTTTCTGCGTCACCATGCATAATTTGCGTAGCATCTAAATCAAAGATGGTTGCGGAAAGAATCCCTACTGCTGCCGATACAGCTGTTGTACCAATTAAAATTGCTAAAATTAAAGCAGCCATTTTTCCGAAATTTTTACCAATCGTCATTTTCGTAAAGGCAATTAAAATAGAAATGAATACTAAAGGCATTGCCACCATTTGTAGCAATTTCACATAACCAGTACCAATAATGTTGTACCAAGGCGTTGTTTCGGCCAATACTTCCGAATCAATACCATAAAATAATTGCAGTCCTAGACCAAGTGCAATACCTAAACCTAGACCAGCAAAAACACGATTTGAGAATTTTACGTGTTTTTTGTTCATAATAACTAAAATCCCAACGCACACAAGTAACAGTGCTACGTTCAGAATGACTTGTAAAGTTGACAATAGAAGGCCCCCTAAGTTGTTTTATTAAATGTAAATCGAATTATATACCTATAATACCTATTATTCAAGTATGTTTTATTAAGATTAATAATTTTAAAAATGTAAGCGTTTCATTTTATTTGATTAAACTACTGAAAAGGAATAAAATCATAATAGTTTAAGAGTATACTTATATTTGGGAGGAGAAGATGTTTATGGCAAAATTACAAAACAAAGTGGCGATTATTACAGGTAGTGGTGCAGGAATCGGTAAAGAAATAGCACGCATTTATGCACAACAAGGTGCAAAAGTTGTAATAGCTGACTTCAATGAAGACGCACTGAATGCGACCGTTACGGAATTTAACAATGCAGGATTTGAGGCATTTGGTGTTAAAGTAAATGTCGCTATAGAAGAGGATATCCAAAAAATGATTGCTAATACCGTAACTCATTTTGGTCATATAGATATTTTAGTCAACAATGCTGGAGTTGGTGACAATATGCAAGCAGCTGCAAATGTAGAAGATGCTGTTTGGCAGCGTGTTATGGACATCAATGTAAACGGTGTTATGCGTGCAATCCGACAAGTATTACCAATCTTTGTTGAAAATGGCGGCGGAACGATTGTTAATATGGCTTCAATTGCTGGATTAACAGGCGGTCGCGGTGGACTAGCTTACACAACTGCTAAACATGCTGTTGTTGGAATGACAAAAAACATCGCCTCCCACTACGGCCCACAAAATATCCGTTGCAATGCTATTGCACCAGCACATGTAGAAACTGGTTTCGCGGCAACAATGACCAATGTGGACCCATTCGGTATGGAACAATCTGTGCGTGGCGTTAAGCTTATGCCAAAGGCAGGTCAAGTTGCGGACATAGCAAATATCGCCTTATTTTTAGCTTCTGAAGATTCTGCTCTGATTAACGGCGTAGCTTTAGCTGCCGATGCAGGCTGGAGTGCTTATTAAAATTATCCTGAATGTGTACCTACGAAAAAACCTACCTCATATTTTGGATGAGATAGGTTTCTTTCATGCATGGGAGTATTTTTTTACACCGCATAAGTTAGTTTAATGGACGAGGTAGGTTTCTTTGCTATTAATTAAATAACAGCTTCCCATTATTTTTTTACATTCTTTTTTTAACTGTGTCACTGCATCTGACATGTGGTCAACTGAGGTGTATTTTTGATATTCATTGGTAATAACCGCTATAGATAATGAAGTACAAGTAAAGCGCTCTAAATTACCAATTCTATCGGGGACTTGTAATTGAAGCAAATCTTCAAGCTCATAAAAATCAATAATATGGGCATCAAACTCTTCAATAATTGTTTGACAAATACTAGCCACTTCATAGTGTGGAACAATCGCTACAAAGTCATCGCCGCCAATATGTCCTAAAAAGTCTTTTGCTCCCGAAATGTTTCTACTAAGGATCTCTGTTAAATAGAGCAAAATAGTATCCCCTTTTTTAAAACCATAGGTGTCATTATACGTTTTAAAATGATCCAAATCAAAATAAATAAGGCTATACTCTTCAAGTTGTAATGCTTCTTCTAATTTTTCTTCTATTAATTTATTGCCAGGTAAACTTGTAAGCGGATTTAAAAAACTAGCAATTGCTACTTGCGTCTCTACCAGTTTTAATAGCAGTTCTCTAACACTAACTACTCCTATATATTCACTTTTATTAATGACAATAATATCATCATATAAA